>Ga0100385_1003010_pt1 | contig 15346 bp, 7 predicted proteins | sample CryGeymeta201509_FD_81543 | JGI IMG/M metagenome (GOLD analysis project Ga0100385, IMG submission 81543) | Groundwater microbial communities from Crystal Geyser aquifers in Utah, USA - Crystal Geyser metaG 2015-09 | ecosystem: Environmental > Aquatic > Deep subsurface > Groundwater | place: USA... | reverse complement strand
CTTCGACGATGGCGCCAGGTGCGATGATCATGGGCTTCCCCGTATCTAGGATGAGGACCGCATAGTGCGTTGGGTGCGGGCAGGGCGCAAGAGGCAGAGGTGGGGTTTCAATATAACGCAGACTAGGAGGTCGTTGCCAATGGTGCGAACATCAGATTAAGCGCTGATTCGTAGACCGTCGGTGTCATTCCCAAATATGTTTATTCAGCCTTTTCCATCCATTCGATAATCGCCTGTTCGATTTCCGAGATTCCGTATCCTTTGGTGAAAATGACCCGTCGATTGTCTACGGCGCGCATTTGTTCCTGCGCTCCATGTGAGGTGAAGCGCAAGGTGACGACCGCCAAATCGATTTTATCATTTTTGAGTTTTGTCAGCGCAGATGCCACCTGGTTCTTCTTTTTTGTGGTTACCCATCGGAGTTCTTTGAGGTCCATTGCCTGAATCAAATTCTGGCGAGCGACTGCGATTTCGGTTCCACCGACAATCGCGAGTGTTTTGCCACGGGTAAATCCAAGGACTTGGTCACAAACTTTGACCGGTTTTTGTGACTTATTTGTGACCATTTTCTTCTTGGACGCTGATGGTTGTTTAGTCTGTGGTGCTGGTGGTTGAAGTTCCTGTAAAATAGCGCGTGCATCGCGTACCCATTGGCCGTGCTGCGGTTCGTGATTTGCCGCTAATCCATAAACAAAACCATCAACATGGCTCTCTTTCAATTTATGGAAGTCAAGGCTGTGTTCTTTCATGAAGCCGCCGTTCGAGAGATGACGGCCGATCGCAACCAAGAGTTCGAGGTAGCGACGTTTCGTATCGCCGGGCAGTGGCTGAAAGTTTTTGAAGCCCTTTTTGGCTTTGCGGAGCCATGCACGGACCTGTGCGGGGTCATCAAGGTCAATCGCCGAGAGATTCGCTTGAAATCGCTCAAACACTTCGACGTTTGATTCAAAAGCGGTGGATGTCATTGCCACGTTTGTGTTGGCGACTTTTATAAAATCGACCGGCGTTTCATACGCTGCGTCGTCGGGCGGATTTGGCGCAGAAATTACCGTTGGTGGCTCGACGCTTGGTGGCTCGACGCTTGGTGGCTCGACGTTTGGTGGCTCGACGTTTGGTGGCTCGACTGGTGCCTTTGCGTTCACCTCAGCATTTGCGACCTGCATCAAAACTCCACCCATTGCGAGCATCGCCGACCCGAGCAGTTTCATGAGTCGTTGATCGTCGCTAGAGACGGGGACTTCGAGTGAGGAAACAAGCAGCTGGATGAGATTTTCGGTGTTCATTATGCCTCCTAATGTTGGCGTTCATAAAGGTCCACGTCTGAGCAAGGTGTTTTGTGACAAAGTTTTTTTGTTTTATGGTGTTTTGGCCTTTTCTGGTTTGAGTAGGGAGTCTGACAGACGGCCCGGCACGCATCGCGCCGGAATCCCAGAAGGGCTTACGATCGACGCTACCGATGCTCTTTCGGTCCTGAGGCTCGCCAGGCTTCGGTACGGAGTTCGACGATGGCGCCAGGGGGCGATGGATAGTGGGTTCGGAGGGAAGGGCGCAGGAGGCAGAGCGGGTCGCGACGGCCATCAATGAATGACGGCACGTCGCTCTTATCTAGAAAAAATCATCGAACCCAGAGCAGTCCGGAGTGTCCGCCACCTGTTCCAAGCTTGAAGCAACCGTTTGAGCCGTCAGCATTATATTGCAATTTGTCGTGCTGCGGGTAAGAGCCACCGCCGTAGTCAGCAGGGCCCCAAACCACGCTTGCTGCGGCAGTCCAATTATTTGCCGTAACACAGGTGTAGTCGTCGCAGGCATAGGTCCAAGTGTAGTCGGTTGTGTTTTCGCGGGACTGTGAGTCCCAGCCATTTTCGTAAAGAAGATAATCTGTCGCCCCATCGCAGGTCATTCGATAAGCACTGTCGCTGGGATCGCCGTCAGCATTGCTGATGGCATTGATGAATTGGTCGGATAATTTTGCAAATGTGGTCATCGTTGGCGAGCTTGGCGCGCCGACCGCAGCTTGGTTGATATGAAGGCGATTGTTCGCCGCGATTACCGTGGCGAGTGTCCAGCCGCCACCGTCGGTGGTCATATCGCAATAGACCTCCACCGATGCGATGCCACCCGCACCATCCGGGTCGATGGTTTGGAGCCCATCCAAAGTCGATGGATTTGCATTAAGGATAGCGGCACAGCTTGGCAAGTACCCGACGTTAGCGGCCGAGGTCGCTGTGGCGCTGACGCCCGTGCCATCAGTAGCGGTCGTGCGGCATTCCCATTGGTCGCCGTACGATGTTGCTGAGGCAGGAAGTGTGCTGGTTGTATTCGCGGTAAGCGCTCCGTTTTTTGCCCACTGGTAGCTGTACACGACCGGATCACCGTCGAAATCCACCGATGGATGCACGATGTTACAGGTCAGATTATCCGTGACCAGTGGTTCGGCCGGGGCAACCTCGATGATTGGGGCGGTCGGTGCAGAATTGAGAATCGTGGTGGTGGTAGAGGTGGCACTTGGGCTGTTTCCCTGCCCGTCGGTCGCGGTCAGTTCGCAGTAGACTTGGTCCCCTTTTTGGGCGGCTCCAGCCGAAAGAGTCGCGGTCGAATTAACCACGCTCCCATTTACAAACCATCGATACGTGTAGGTGATGGTGTCGCCGTCGGCATCGGTGGAACCCGTCGCGATAGTGCAGGTCAATGGTGTTGCGGACGTCGCGGCGGCAGGAATAATGGCAATTTGGGGCTGAGTCGGTAGTGAATTCAAAATTGTCGTGGTCGCGGCCGCGCTGGGCCCCGCCTCGGCGCCATCGTTTGGCGTTACCGTGCACGTCCAGATTTGGTCACGGGCTGTGAACCCTACGCTTACAGTCGCGCCTGTGTGGGCGGTAGGACTTCCATTGACCGTCCATGCATAACCATAGGTAATCATGTCGCCGTCTGCATCCGAAGCGGCAGCTGTGACACCGCACGTCAGGTCGTTCGTTGTGTTGGGATTTTGCGGAGTGATGGCGATCGTGGCCGCCAATGGGGCGGTGTTTTCAATCACGGTCTGTGCGCCGGCACTCGTGCTGAGTGCGTTGCCATCAAAGGCTTGGACGGCACATGCCCAGGTTTCGCCCTTGGCGGTCTGTGCGGCCGGGATGGTCGAGGTCGTCATCGCTGCGTCGACACCATTCACGGTCCAAGAGTACCGATAGGTCAGCGCATCGCCGTCTGGGTCGATTGCTGCCGTTGTGACCGAACAAGACAACGGGTCGGCGGTCTTGGGATTCGTGGGGGAGATGGCGATTGTAGGCGGCGCAGGAGCTTGGTTCCTAATCGTGATTTCGGCACTGCCAGCAAGACCTTGGGTCGCACCATCGTCCGCTTTGACTGAGCATCCCCATATTTCACCACGAGCGGTTTGGTCTGGCTGAACGCTGGGCGTCGTAAGCGCGGTCTGAATGCCGTCTTTTGTCCAGGCGTAGAGGTACGTGATGGCGTCTCCATCGGCATCTGTAGCTGCGCTGTCGACGAGGCAAGCTAGGGTATCGGTTGTTGAGGGCGCGGCGGGTGACAGCGAAACTGTGGGGGCTGTAGGGGCCGAATTGCCAATCGTTGTGTCCAAGGTGGCATCGACCGTGGAATCCCCGTCTGTGGCCGTCGCTGTGCAAGTCCAAACCTGGTCTTTGGCGGTCTGGCCTGCCGCAAGCACCTCGCCGTCGAACGTGTTGCCTTGCGCATCGGACCAGGCAAATTCGTACGATATTTCATCGCCGTCGGGGTCGTCGGCCATTGTTTCGATAGCGCACGTGATATCGTCTGTTGTGGTTGGTGACTCAACATCAAAGGAGAGGGTGAAATCCGAAGGTGTCGCATTCTGGATTTCGATGGGGGCGGAGATGACACTCGCACCGTCGTCAAAGCCGTCGTTGGGCGTGACTTCACACTCCCATGACTCACCCTTTTTGGCCTGTCCGGCCGGGATCTTGTCACCGACATCAGCTGTGTAGGTACCGTTTTTCTTCCAGGCAAAGGTGAGTTCGACCGCTTGCCCGTCAGGGTCGTCGTCGCCTGTGGCAGTGCAGGTCAGCTCGTTAAGTGTCGTCGCGTTTTCAGGAGTAATTCTAACGCTATTGATGGCCGGAAGCTGGTTCAGAATCGTAACGGCGGCCGTGGCAGTTTCGCCGTCAGTCTTCCCATCAGAAGGCGTGACGCTGCAGGTCCATGTTTGTCCTGGCGAGGTGCGTGATGCAGAAACGGTCGGGGTGTTTATTTCGGCGTCGTCGCCATCGAGTGCCCAGGCAAATCTGTAGACAATGGCGTCGCCATCGAGGTCGAGCGATGCCGTGACCACAGTACAGGTCAAGTCGTCGAAGCTCGTGGGCTCAAGTGGGGTTACCGAAACGACGGGCGTACCTGGAACATTATTTACGTTTGAGTTGGCGTTGCTGGATCCGCTGGAGTCACCACAACCGCCTAAAGCCAGAGATTGTAGGGTAATAAATAAAAACATTTGTCGTAAACGACGCATTAGAACTCCGAAATCATCATTATTAATGACAAATAAATGTGCACCGCAGGCGTAGCGGCGAAGATAGAAATCGGGACGCTGGTCATGAAGCCAAATTCAAGACACAAATCCACGATAGGTAGAGCGTGTAAGAATCATCAAACCGACTACTTTTTGCAAGCGTTCTGTACGTGTGCGACGGCGAGGTCGGCGCCCGCTGTTTGAAACGTGGTCACAACTGGCCCCGACCCATATGGCGCATATTCGATTGCCAACTTGGTATTGGGATGTGACCCGAGCAGGTCGAGGAAGCTCGATTTCATAAAAATAGCGTCGTGGCCAGTGTTCGTACCTAGGCGCATTGGAATGGGTTTTTCGGCATCAAAGCGTATTTTTACCGGAGTTGTTTGAGTGCGCCAATCGCGGTCAATCATCTGTTTGAGGGAAACAAATGATTCCAATTTCCCCCGTACGCAGCGCAGAGTGATGACGGCATATTCCGTTCCAAATGTGCCTGTTTTTTCATCGCTTAACATCGACAGGTAAGTGGATAGTTCGTCGGTCATCGCGTCTTTTTCCTCGGTCAGATACCATTTGCCGCCGATTGTGTGGTCGAGCATGTCCTGAGCGGAGGCGATCGAGGCATCGACGTCGGGGAAGTTGGGATCCAGCGTCTTGATTTCATTGAAAGCGTCGAGGGCCGCTTTCCATTCTCGTTTTTCGAAAAGATCGTTGGCGTGGTTATTAAGCTTTTTTAATTGCTCTTCGCGCAGGTCGTCGGCTGCTTTCTGAGCGGCTTCGGCCTCCTTTTTCGCGGCGATTCCATAGTCGACCAACCAAGCCCCATTCACCTTCCTAAATTCCAGGTCTTTTGATTCGTTGCGGTACTCGCCGGCCTTCAAAAGTGTCTTCATGTAGGCGACTTTCGCCGTGTGGTCCGGCAGATCTGCCAGTTTGGGGAAGACGTTGGTTTCCACGTCGGCGAGCCGTTTGGATCGAATGGCCAGTGTCACAGTGGCCGAAGCGCCTTGCACGGTGGTCTTTTCGACATCACACGTGATCGTGCCCACGGTGGCCTCGTGTGCGGCTTTAAAGGAGTTAAGTAGACCACCAAGTAGTCCCGCAAATGGGTTATTTGTAATCGCGAGGTCGTCGGCCCGTAACGCCATGATATCTGGCGCGATAACGTATTGTTCGATCGCCTTGTCGCTAGGCCAAACCTGCAGAGTCACCTTTTCCGAAAAGTCATTTTCACAAAGGAATTTGGCCTTTTGATTGACTTCCCTTTTGTCGGCGTCGCAGCCGAAGACCATGGCTAATAGAGCCAACATCAATATCCGCCCCTTCATATCGTTCTCCGCTACTGGTTGAGTATCCGAGTGTGGCAGATGAGCCGGCACGCATTGTGCCGGAGTTCCAGAAGGGCTCATGAGGTCTTCTGGGATTGAGTTTGGTCCGCCGCCCGGTCGACGCTATGCTTAGGTCATCGAAATACAGCGGATTTCCTGGGAGAAAAATGAAGCACGTGATCCAACATGAGCGTTTTCGGCAAAACCAATTGACGATGGGCGCCAATGGATTGACGAGTCCGAAATTATTTCGGAACGGCGAGTTGATTAAGGGCAAGAGGAACGTGTTTGTATCACGCTTTTGACGAAATAAATGGGTCGGTATAAGTGACGGATTTTTGACGGTATTGGCGGGTTTTTAGTTCGATTTGCGCAAAACCGTCATAATTTTGACGAGAATTGGCCTTTTGGTCGGCGAAAACACCTTTGTTAGGGTCTTTTCACAACAGCAATTCACCCGTTGTGGGCCGAATTCGAACATCCTCTGGGAGGAGATGTGAAAAAGACATGCGCATTTTTGTCGTTATTATCCTTTTTGGCTGCCTGTGGCGAAGAGCTTGAAGCTCCGCAAGAGACCACAGAGAGCCAAGCCCTTACACAAACCCAAATTGACCCGAAAGCTGACCCTAAAGACGTCATCGAACGCGGGAATTTGGATGACGTCGCCCGAGCTGCAGCCGCCCACGATATCGAGGCGTTGAACCGGCTTTTGCCGGCTCTCTATGTGGTCCACGGCGCAGTTCAAATCGTTCAGGAGGGACCGATCGAAGACTATGATGGGCTGACCTCCGAAGTTTACGTTCGGTCTAGAGACAGCGCCGAACTGCAAATTTTGACTGCAGAAGATGCACCCATGAAGTTGCAGCTGCGTGATGGAAATGGCCGTGACCACGACATCGCCTTTTCGCAGGAACAAGTCGAAGGTGGTTGGTGGCTGATTCATGTCGACCCCGCCAATTTGCCCGCAGCCGGCGTGCTGCTCTTTGGTCCCGAAGAAATCGACCTAACCTCCATTGATATCAACACCTTCGCGTTGGCGATTGTGGACGATGTTTGGGCCTGCGAAGGCGCCGAAGCAGCCTGTGCTGCGGACGATGTAGCCTGCGTGATTGAAGCTCACGCTCCATGCATCCACGGCTCCTTAGAGAGTGCATTCCTAACTTCGGCCGACGCGTCGCCTGAAGAGCTCATCAAGGATTATGTACAGCGCCACGGGACCTTCGGGGAGGTCGAGGCGACGACCGAAAGGGACGGAACCCTTACCCTTCATTACACGGGTTCGAACGCGCCTGTGTCCGTCATTGAACTGGCGATGACCGGCGATAAGCGAGACCTCAGGTGGTCGAAGGTCGATAGGAATACGATTTCGATCGCTGCTCCCACGGACGGTTTTTACGATGATTCTGTCATCGTTTTGGAAGGACAAGGGCAGGGCATCTCGAAATACGGTGTTGGCAAAGGCGACATCATTTTTGCGGCCAAATCGTCGCATACGTGGTCGATGGGCGGCTGCCTGAAATTCAAAGATGACGGCATGAATGCCAACGACCCTATTTTGCCGCTTCGTCGCGCGGAGATTAGAGTTTCGACCAGCCTCGGGCTGGGACTTTATGGGCAATGGGGCGTCGTCAAGACGGACGGCAATGGCTGTTTTTCGGCACAGAAAACCTTTTCGGGTTGGTTTTCCAAAAAGAAGCGAAAATTCCGTGTGAAATACCGCCTTCATGACGGGGATTTCATGGTTTGGAACAAATTCACCTTCGACGGTTTTGTCTGGGGCGGTTTTTCTGAATTGTTGCAGACCGGTTGGATGAATTACGGCAACCATTCGATGGGGACACGAACCTTTGCTCCAGGCGAGGCCGGGATTTATGGTGTCGCAGGTCGTCGAAGTCAGGCGGTTGCCTTTGATGCCTTGATGAAATTTAATGGGGCACTTGGCGGGCAGAATTCGTGGCTCAAATTCAACGGCGCTTATCATCTGAATTTCCCGATGAATTCGAGTGCTTGGGGAATTACGCCACCTAATCCGACTGGTTTAATCCACACGACTTATCTGTCGGATGACGGGCTTCGGACCGTGATGCATGAGGCCGCACACGCTTGGCATTACAAACACAAGGCAGGGATTATCGCGAATATCATTCCGGGATTCTTGGGGCCTATTGATATCGCAACCAATGGGTCTCCGTGGCCTTGGAATTGGACGATATCGTTTGACGACTGGGGAACCCATAACTGCCAAGAAGACGATAATCTGGCGTTCTTGGAGGGGTTTGCAGAGTATGTGGCTCGCGAGGTGATGTGTGGTGCGGTCTTCAACAGCCCAGACTGCTCATCATTTATGGGGAACCCCCGTGAGCTCGACAACCTTGAATCGTCGTGGGCTTGTATCAATGAAGGGGAGCCGCTGCTGTCGACTCCAGACCGTGTTGTCCATAACGACGCCGGTGCCATGCACGGCTTGCAGCTGCTGAGCGTCGATAATCACTACAGCCGTGATTATGTGCACGTCACGTCGCCAAACGACAGTGCGACACCTTATTCAGGGGCGACGTTCAACAAAAAATGCCGTTGGGGCGACGAGAATTTCGACCTTTTTGACGTCATGTACGCCTTCCGCGCGGATGCATCGCATGGGTATTTCTCGAATTTCCCCATCAGCAATGGCAACGGTCTGTTGGAATTTTATCAGCGTTTCCAAAATATCTACGAAACCCACCCAAATTTCATCGCGGAGCGGATGCCCTTCATCAATCCACAGACGAAGTATAATCCTTGGCAGTATTGTGCGAAAAAGTGTGCCTATCCCGCCGTCATGGCCAACGGTAGTTCGATCTATCCGACGATTGCGCCGACTCAGTGCGATGTGATTTCGGCCATCTCGAGCGCCAACATCACCGCGAACGGACGTAAATGGTACGCGCAGAAAGAAGCGCATTGTGCTGTCGGTTCGTACGATGGGGCAAATTGTTATGTTTTGACGCCTGCATCAGGCACGACGCCGTTCATTTGGGAGGGGAATCTGTACACGTCGGCGCTGCCTGGAAATATTTGTCCCGACGGTTGGTACGACGGCGCCAATTGTTTCATCGCGGCAACGCCCCCAGGCACCACGCCGTTTATCTGGGAAGGTAACCTGTACACGTCTGCGACCTACTCGTGTCCCTTGGGTGTGAGTATCTCGGCGACACAATGTTTGATTGGCACGACGCCTCCCGGAACTGCGGCAACGGTTACGGGCGTAAACCTGCTGGGATATACCGAGTAGAATTTGCGTGAGGTGAAAACCAAAAAAGGCCCGACATGTGTCGGGCCTTTTCTTTTGTCCAAAATGCAGCGGCTCGCGCTATTTTATCATGCCTCTGGCCCGCAAGAATTTTCGTGCGTCTGCAGCGGTTTCGGGCATTTTACCGCTGTCAAAGAGTTCGTCGTGGGCCTCAAATTGGTCGGTGGTTTTTTCGTAGGTGAAGGCTACGGTCGCGATCTGCGGCACGGCGCCTGCCGGGCCCATACCCAGCATGTACGAATAGGTGACCAAAATGTCTGGGTACCCGTCCTCGTAGATGTCCTCGAAAAACACAGCTTTGATTTCGTCGATGCTTCCCGTTTGTTGAACGAGACGCCAAGCTTTGACCTCGCCGCCGTCGGTTCCGATGACCCAACCCAACACGTTCATGTCGCTTTCGGGGCGTTGGTCAAAAAACACAATCGCGTCTTTGGCGGGGCCAATAGGGCCTTTGAACGCCTCGTGGGCAAGCGGGGTGACTTCCAAGAGGCGAAGTCCATCGACCAGGCTGTCGCCGGCACGGTTGTTTTTTACCGTGCCGATAGTTTCCTCGACGATTTCCTTTGAAACTTTGGCGTAGGTGAGTTCGCCGGTTGCTGGTGCTGCTGGTTTGGTTTCCGAATCGCCATTTTGAGCGGCCGTTTTTGCGACATCTTCCTGTGCGGCTGCGGCCGTTTGTGTGGCCGAATGGGTTGCCGTTTCTTCGACGGGCGTTTTATCGCAGGCGGCGAGCAGGAAAATCAGTGTCAGCGCGAGATATTTCATGATGTCTCCGAGGCGTTCATTCAAACACATGAAGAAGTACGTGGGGTCGTTCTTTGGGTCAAGCCGGGTAAATCAGTGGCACTGCCAGAACGCTGTATCCGCAAAGACGTACATCACGCCGCAGTCCCCAAGGTTCATGTGGACGAAGCTCTCGTCGAATTGCATCACAAAATCACCCTCGTACTCATCGCTTTGAAGCCAGATCGGCTCGCCGCCGATACGTGCGCCGGCTGCGTAGACAGCGTTCGAGAGCTCAGGCGGAAGGTGGTAGGGGACCTTCAAGCTGACGACCTCAAACGCGGCGTCTTCGGTCTCGGGGGCTTCGTCGTGGGGCGCTGGATTGGCGGTGATATCGGCGTCGCTCACAAAACGTACTTCGGTCCACCCGCTGTCTGGCGTCCATGCTTCGTTGTATTCAGGCTGGTGGCAAAAGACGCTCATGGTGCGGGCTTTGGGATAACGCTGCTCCAAATCCGGCATCGTTTTCAGGTCCAGTGAAAACAGATGCGCCATCGGTTCTTCGTCGTGGAGCGGCCAAGCCTCGGTGCCAATTCCAGGAGGGAATCCGCCAATCCGGTTCAACGATGACTCGTCGGGTTCTTTGTCGAGGCGTCGCAGCACATAGAGCGTGTCCCCTTTGGTGTTGTCGGCGGTCAAGGCCAGTAATTTATCGATGTGGTCGAGTTCTTTTGGAGGTGTAATCGTCTGGGTGATTTCGGCGAAAAGCTTTTCGAAAGCGGGGCGGCCAATCGCCTGCAACAACTCGTCCTTGATGCCTCCCCCACCCCCATTGGCAAAGATCCACCGAATCCATTCTTCGGGGTTTGGCATGCTCTGAATCGCTATCGTGAGACTGTCTTTTGCCCCCCATTTCAGGGTGGTCTCGAGGTCGAGCAAACGGTTGAAGGCTGTCTCCAAGACGGATTTTGTCGGGTGCGACCCAATCATGCCGAAAGCTGACCCAAATTGATCCGAGTTCAAACCTGCAAGCAAAAGCGGTTCGGCGCGTTCTGTCGGCAGCAGATGAATGAGTCGCGCAAAAAATGGGACCAAAAACTGTCCACTGTAATCCGGCGAAATCTTCGAGAAATCGATGTGTTTATCGTAAGCCTCTGGGATTTTCTCACCTTGGCTGGCCGCCTGCGCCAAAGCCACTACGATTCCACAAGACAAGCCGCCCTTGAGCTTCGCATTCACGCTACCCAGGGACTTTTCGATGATCGGAACTGAGGGCAGGCCGATATTTCCTGCGAATTCCCAGGTGTAACGGGGGTCGTGACCATTGGATTCAGCGTCAAGGACTTGAATCACCCGCTGCCAAAGCTCGGTATCCGGCAGGCGATACGCATAAGGTGCGGCATACGATTTGAAAAAATCACTGGCCATGTAGCGCTCAAAAATCCGCAGCACCGCTGCGTCAGGCATGACGGCGAGTGCGTCGTGAATAAGTTTGGACCTCGGGACGGCACATCCAACACCAAATGCCGGGTAATTTGCCTTGTAGCCCGCAAGTCCACGCAGGTTCTCGTCGACGGCTCGTAGCGGCGCATAATACCAATCCCACGAAAAAGTCGGGGACTCTGCATCGAGGACAAAGGCCTCGATCAGTGAGTCGGGAATATCATTGCTTTCTTGATGGTGCTGAAGCACGGCGAGGCAAATCGTGGGCCATTTTCGCAGCCCAGTGTCTTTCAGGTTGAGGGCGATATGGGTGATTTCTTTGGCCGAAAACGAACGCCAATCTGTGAGTGCCGTTTGAATGTAGGTGTGCGTGAAATTATCGAGTGAAATTGCGTCGATAAGGCCGATTAATTCTTGGATCGACGCGGCCTCGATGAGTTCCTGAAATTGCCGGAATGCAATCCTGGTTGAGCCGTTGCCGATGTCCTTTTTGGCTCGCTGTCGCAGACCTTCGATCCACGCGGCTTTGGTTGTGAAAAGGTCCAAGAAGCGGTGGAAATATTCGGTCTTTTTGTGTCCTGGTTCGAAGAAGAGCTGCACCTGTCGAACGCGGCCGTCCACGGGCCAAAGCACGCGCGTGTCGAAGCCAAAATTGTCAATGTGTTTGCTGAGCAAAATATCCAATTCATCTTTCAAGGTATCGCCGACATCTTTGCCAAAACGCGCCATCACAAAGGCAACGCCCTTTTTGTTCAGGGGGGGTAAGGTCTGCCAGGCGGCATCGAAGGGCGCAGGATCGTCTTCGTAAGCGTACATCACGAGTGCGTCTAAAATGCTGGACCAATAAGGGAGTTGAAGGCCGTGCACGCCAGTGTTGACCGAAGTTTCTAGGAATTTGATGATTTCGTCCGGGCTCATCAGTCCGGCCGCTGTCAGAAGCGCTTCCCAGGTTTGTGGATCTGATGGCACGTCATAAAGTCCTTCTCGCCAGAGCTTCAGCAGTAGCGCCCCGCGACCGTCGTAACCTGCCATCTCGGCTAAGAGGTCGGATTTTTTGTGGCCGTCTTTGGCTTTCGTTAGCTTTTTTACCAGACCGTTGATTTTCCTTGTGTTTGTGGCCACGGATTTTTCCAATCCGTCGGTAAAAGCAGTGGTTGTTAAAATGCCATCAATATCCCATTTTTGATGCTCGCCGACAGCGTTTCCGCCCAGCCATTCGCCCCGGAATTTCGGTTTTCCTTTTTCATGGAAGGCTTCTTCTAAGCCATGTTTATAGCCGCGGCGATACGGACATATCTGCAGCAAAAAACCGTCTTTATCCCACTGTTTATGGTCTCCATCAAACGTTCCTTGCCAATAAGTACGTTCGATTTTTGGTGCGTAGGGACTATCCCACCAGGTCCATAAACCATGGCGACATTCCTCGGAAAAAGCGCCTCGACAAAGCGGGCTGCCGTCTTCTGCGTCCCATACATATTCGCCTTGCCGTTTACCGTTCACGTAGAACGAGGCTTCGTGGAACGCTCCGCTTTCGTAAAAAGACGTCCATTTCCCGGTCTTCGTCCCGTCAATGTATTGCCCCGTCAGGCGCGGCTGGCCGCTTTCGGACCAGCGGAGCTCGTGCCCATGTTGAAGGCCGCGCGACCACTCCAGGTCGGATTCTAATGTTCCGCTTGGGGAGTAGGTCTTCCACGAGCCTGTTTTCAGGCCGTCCTTGTAGCTTCCTTGGGTTCGGAGCTCTTCGGTGTTTGGGAAGAATTCTTGGAAAGTGCCGTTGCGGGCGGGGCTTTGGACGAAGGGGATGGGCGTTCGGGTGGTCATATTCAGCCTCGTGTTTCTTTCATATTTGGCAGCTCAGGTTCGATGGGTCATCTGAAAGAACCTAAAACTCGCTCTCCAATCGTATGTTCGAATTGGCATTATCCGTTTAGATAAGATCCTATTTTTTGAGATAGTATATTTGGCTTGTTGGATTTGCTGGATGTGTATAAGTGTTTGATTTGTATCGTTTTTGATCTTTGCGCCTGGTTTGGCACGATCGACGCAATATCTAGAATCAGGCAGGTAGCTCAGTGGTAGAGCACGTATAGAGATCCGACCGTCTGGATGTCTTACTTCGCTTTGGACGACGTGGTCGTGGGTTCGAATCCCACCCTGCCTTTTTTTGAATGTTTACGCGGAGGCTGTGATGAAAAAAATCAAACGAGTTCAAATCAAAGACTTGGGTGCTCTCACTTTTGAGGGAGCTGCCGCTTATAGCCTTTTGAAGTCGGATCCTCGCACGCACCTTACCTTTACTTTGGGTTCGGCGCTCATCACGGACGCCTATTATCAGTCGGAAGTTGATGAAGTTTTTCGACTTTATGAGGCTTTAAAAGCGGTGGTTACGGTCGAGCCGAAATTTGCGTGGCAATACGCGGCGTGGATGCGTGACCCCAAAAACGGGAAGGGAAACCGAATCCAGGGGTCGTTGGTTCCTGCGATGTTGGATGGCTTGACGCCCGACGCGACTTTTGTGGCCTATTATGTCCAAAAATGTCTTTCGTTTCGGCCTGATGATGTGGTCGCCTTTTTTCAGCATTTTGAACGGCTTGGGTTGGGTGGTCCGTCTGTGGCTGCGCGGCAGGGGGCTGCGCGTGCGCTGACTTCGTTCGATGAATACCAGTTGATGAAGTACGCGAACGCCAAAGCGGAGTGGCGTCTGTGTGACGTGATTGCCATCTTGCGCGATGAGCTCACGGCGCTCGGTGCAGATGGTGAATTGGCGTTGAACGTCGGGGCGTATCTGCATGCGTCGTCGCGTGACCGGAAGGACTTCTTGGTCGGATTGCCGATTACTCGGGCTCGAAAGCTCCTTTGGTCGCAGCCAAAAGGGCACGCGATGTCGGAGGCGTTTGCGTCAGAAGTTCAGGCTGCCCGTGTGACTTGGGAACAGGTTTACGGGCATTTTGGAACGCAGGCCGACGAGAACCGGAAATCGATTCAGCGTAATCATCGGGTTTGGAAAGCCGTGTTGTCGATGCCAGGGTTGATGGGGGATTTGGCGTTCATGCGTAATCTGCGGAACTTCATGGCAGCCGGAATCAAGGCCGATAAATTGCAGGTTTTGGCCAAGGGCCGAGGATTTCGGGAAGTCTGGCCACACCAGGTTTTTTCGGCATTTAAAGCGGTTCCTGAAGCTGAACCGGTTTTGGATGTGGTTTTCGAAAAAATCGCTCGAAAATTGCCTTCTGGGCGGCATTTGGGGATTGCCGACGTGTCGGGGTCGATGGCTGTGAAAGTCGGTGGCGCGTTTTCGACGACTCGAGCGATGGATGTGGCGTTAACACTTACGGCGTTGATGTCGCACTCGTCAGGGCTTGGAGCGTCGTTCTGCGACGAATCGATGATGAGCTGGTCGGGCGCTGATGGGAAATACCTGCATATCGCGCGTCGACGAGGAGGTCTTTTGGACTTCATAAAGGCGCCTGAATTGAACCGCGGGTGGGGTGGAACTCAGGTTTTTGGTGCCGTCATGGATTTGATCCTGTGGTTGCAGCAAAACCGGGATGTCAAACCTCCAGACTGTCTGTGGTTTTTTTCGGATATGCAGTTTCATCCTGCCGTTGCCGTGGGCGGGCCTGCCATGAAGCCTGTTGTGGCCATGGCGAAAAAGCTTGGCGTCGGGTTTACGAACGTGCCTCCCTTAGAGGTTGCGCTTCGGATCTACCGCCAGATGTTCGGCGCGGTCGACGTGGTTTTATGGAACCTGGCGGCTTACGCGCCTGTCCCTGTGCCTTCGGACATGGAGGGCGTGTTGCTGGTGTCTGGGTTCGACACGAACACGTTTTCTCAGGTCGAGACGTGGCGGAAACGTCGTGAGCTTGGCGGTGGGAAGATGGCGACCAATCAGAACGTCGTTCTGGAGACTATTCGTCGATACTGAAGGTTCGGTCCGCTGCGCCTCGCAAATTGCTCGGCGCAGCGGACCGGTTTTCGGTTTTCGGTTTTCGGTTTTCGGTTTTCGGTTTTCGGTTTTCGGTTTTCGGTTTTCGGTTTTCGGTTTTCGGTTTTCGGTTT
>Ga0100385_1003006_pt1 | contig 15354 bp, 15 predicted proteins | sample CryGeymeta201509_FD_81543 | JGI IMG/M metagenome (GOLD analysis project Ga0100385, IMG submission 81543) | Groundwater microbial communities from Crystal Geyser aquifers in Utah, USA - Crystal Geyser metaG 2015-09 | ecosystem: Environmental > Aquatic > Deep subsurface > Groundwater | place: USA... | reverse complement strand
CATCTTTTACTCTTTTCTTCATTGTTATATTGATCTACTTCAGCCTTTCTTGCATGTGCCTCAGTTTATCTGTCTCGAATCGGATATAGATAATGTTTTCCTATCTTTGGCTCAGTAGCTTTTATTGAGGTTACCAAGAACGTGAAAGTAATTATTCAAACAAGTTATTCTTTTCTCTTACTTGGCCAATGGTCGCCTTTTTATTTTTTATCTACTTTTCAGTCCGCCTGTTGTTTTCAGTGTACAAGTTGAGCTAACTTTTTATCTTGGATAAATAAACTAGCTGCTGCTCAATTTATGATTTGACAGGCTTCATTGATTCAAGTGAAATTTTTGTAAGAGAACGACGATTGGATGTATTTGCGTGATCAAGGATGCCCATTTTTCTGCTGTCAGTCAGAAAGGATTCCACTTTGCTCTTTAAGGTTGACTTGTGGTTGATGACTTCAAGGTTCCGAGCATGGGCCCGATTGTGAGCTTTGAATATCATTTGTGATTATGTATCTTCTATTTCTGGAACTTCCTCCTCCATTGCCAGCTACTGAGTGTTCATCTTTTTGGTAAAAAAGTTATCATATTTATTTAGCTTGACTTTCAGCTCAGGGAGAGAAGTCGATTTAGTTGTCCGCATCAGTTCTTGAGATATATTAATTTTATTATACTTGAATTAAGAAACCTGCTCTCCCTTTCTGACAATTAGAAAAGCTATAATTTTGCCAAAGAAACTTTGAACTAAAGCTCGGCTCTTGAGTGGCCTCAAATATATACACTTTAGCCTTTGGAAAAATAGAATGCTTTACTTATTTATTTTATCGAATTTAACACTATTTACTTCTCTATTTCTCTCAACCAAAGTAAATGGAAGCAAAAGATTGAAGCCTGATAGATGCTAAGAGTTCCTATGTATAATGATTTATAATAAACTCAACAAAAATATCAATAAAGCCAAAATTATCTTTTTCTTTATTCTATGAGTCGGACCTCAACAAAGATGGATGCTCAGACTATTTTGAGCTAAAAATTGCCAGTAACTCCTATTAATAGCATAATGGCACTATAAGCCTTGTAATTAATAACATTCCTGACTTTCTAACTCGATGGAACCCTTCCCTCTCTTTGATCTCGAAGACTTCGAGGAGTAAAAGGTTGTCAATCCCTTTGACGACATAGAAATGTAGCCCAATCTCAAGCCTAACTCCTCTTCATTCATCCAGGAGCATGAATCCCTCCATCAGTCAGTCTTGAAGGAGGACAAACCTAGCCCAGTGCCCAAAGGCAATCGTCAGAGGCGACAGTCAGTGGGCGAAGACAAAAACCTTAATCGAGGGCACTGGCTCTTTGATGAGAACAAAAAGTACCATTGGTTCTTAGAGATTCACTACAAACATTTTGTGAATCGGCATATGAGGCGGATGGACAAGATATTCAAAACAATGGAGACGTTTATCGGCACCAGACAAGCCGAACAGTGCAGAAGTCACCACCAAAAGATGGAGAAAAAGTATCATGACTTTGTCACCATCATTCACAACCTCCGTATTCAGCACTATGATACTGATGATATTGACCCTCTGGCTGCTGATATCGAGTCAAGTGGATACCCTCTGATCGAAAAGCTAGCAACTATCGCCGAGTTGACAGAGTAAGCTCAACTACCTGTAGGGGTCTAATCAAAGGAGCGTCGCAAAAGCAGTGCTGCTAACAGAGACATGGAGGAGCTACTAGACTACAGAAACAAAATTGAGGAGGAGAAGGATAACGTAGAGGAAGTAAACTAAGTTGAATCTTTAGCCCAGGCTCGAGTTAACATGTTCGACTAGTCTAATTTAAACATTGGAGAACTGATGTTATACCATGAAAAAGATGACCTCAGTGGAGTGTTCACTTTCCATCGGAACTTCGATGAGTGATTTGTATGCATTATTAATTAATCTTTATCTTCACTCATGTAGCAACTCATTGATGAAATTCGATATCTCACGTGTATCAAAGATGGCCATCAAGAGGAGCTTTCTCTCCTCTGCATGGAGGACAAGTGTGTGGGTCAACTATTAATTTGTCCCATTTGCGAGTAAGAGCAGCACTAGGGACATCATGTCATCACTCTCAAACAGTTTCTCAAAGACAACTGCAAGGAATAGGTTGATCTGGCAGGTCGGGTGTTGGATCACCTGGAGATAATAGACCAAAACAAATCAGTCTTAAGGCAGCATATCACATCAATAAAACAAAATTTTATGGATGAGATGTATCAGCTTGAAAACAAGAGTGTTGAGTATTTCGACAAGGTCAGTGAAAAGTTATTGGAGCTGTGCAACATCAAAAATGGCAAGGATATAAAGAAGGTCTTGAAGAGTATTGAGGAAAGGTCAGAAATAAAGTGTAAAAGAATTCTTTCAGATATTAGGAAGTATAGCAACATTTCTTCAAATGATATTCTCAACCACTACTCGTCCATCACTGCAAACAAAATTGCAGCAGTAAGAGAAATTTACAAATCAACTGGAGTTGATAAGCTTCTCAGCAAAATTGTCTCTCAATTTGAAGCTCTTCAATAGTTTTCACTCAAGCCAAGTTACTCTTGGGGACCACTCAAGCCATAAAAAATTAAAATAAACGGAATGGTGGCCTCTCAGACTTCAAGTTCAAGTGGAGGTCAGAGATTTGCCCTCGCTGAGCCCAGATAAGGCAACAATAAAGACATCCAGGTTGCATTCAAAATAAACAAAGTCAAAGGTTGGATAGGTGTGGGAATATGCCTACAGAATGTCATAAAGCAGGCGAATTATAACTTCAACTACACTCAGACATACCATGGCAGCTATTTGATTTCATCCAATGCCTATAGCTGGTCACACTCTCAACCACAGTTCAACAGCTACCAGAATGCCTTTCCTTTCACTGAGGGTGATATCATCAAAATTACCATGAACACTCAGCTGAAAGAACTTATCTTTGAAAATCTAAAAAAGGGAGGAAAGCTCAAGCTAGATGTGATTGACCCACCATATAATGACAGGTATGTTCCCTGCGTCAATTTATGCACGGCTGGAGATTAAGTTGAACTAATAAATGATTTGTGAAGGCAAAGCAGTGATTTCAGTATCATTTGAGAGAATGTTTAATGACCCTTTTGGCTGCTTCCTTGTTTACGACTACTGAAGGCTGGTCTTTGTTGTCGGGGGCCAAAGGGTTTTTGGCCTTCTTGAAGTATTCCTGAACTTTACTCTGAATAAAGGATGCTATACGAACTAAGGAGGCATTTCTTGATTTTTGAGGGTGGCGTATGAGTAAGCTAGGGAGTTGACAGCGTAAAGAGAATGTGCAAGCAGGGTGAGATACTCCTCAGGGATGATCATCTACTATAGGTTTTATAGCTGGTGCTCGTTGGAAAGAAGCTTGACATGGTCAGTGAGCTGGTTGATCTTACTGATGCATTCGTCGTACTAGTTCTTGAGCTGCTCCGCTTCCTAGTTCTCCATCTGTTGAATACAAACTATTATAGTAAAACACAGAATCATTTTTCAATTGGGTAGACCTGTCGGACGTTAATGTTTATCCGGTGGGTTGTTAGGTAGTTGTTAAGCTGTTATTCACGGTTCAGCCATTCTTTTTTGAGATTTACCTCAACTTCTTTGACTGGAGTGAAACTGCCAGCGATGACTCTGGGAACTCCGTGATAAGATTTTCTTGACTATCCTCCCATGACTATGATAATGAAATTGATACTCATTAGATCCCCTGAATCTAGACGAACAGCAGTTGGCTCGCTCTCTTTTGTGGGTCCTCCGATCACAAAAATGCAGCTGAGACCTATTGAGAATGAGTAGATGGGACTTGTTTGATCAAGCTCAGCATCATCGAGGTGTCCAGTCATGTAGTCCTTGGCTGAATAATAGTTAATGATGGCTGACTCAGAGTGATATTATCTTTTGTGTTCACGAATGCAGTTGTATAGCTGGTTGGCTCGCTGGCACAGTGCATTGATGGGAGGGGGAAATTAAGTTTTGAGCTTAGGATATTGTCTAGTAGTCCAATCATATTGGTACCCTACATTCGCCCATCTCACTTTATCGTTGAAAAAATACTAACTTCCCTCTTCATACTTAGCCTCTTTTTCTTCCTCTTTTTTCACTTACTTTGGTTCAATTTCTACCTTTTATTCCTGCTCTGGATAAAGTTCTTGTCGACTATCGAGGTTGGTTCTGTATGGCTTATGGCAGTATTAGTTTATTGCCAGAGCTGTGATGTCGTATACGATTTTTGGAGAGTTAAAATCCTTGACGACAATAGCTCCTTTGGGAAAGGGCAACTCTGCCACTCGGTAGCCCATGATTTGTTGATACTATTCGGGCTCATAGACTTGGCTGAAATCGGTTTCTTGATGTTGATAAAACTTATAATGCTTCTCGGCAGCTTTAAAAGGATTGAGATTTTTGTATTCTATTTTCTGAATATGTTTATTCCTTTTTCTTGGGTTCTTATTATTTTACATAGTTTTCTTTTATAACATTCAGAGAATCACTGCTCTTTACAAAACTCTACAAACTCATCCAAAAATACAGGCCAGCCGTCCATCTCACTGACTTTCGAAATATCTGAAACAGAGGTTGCAAAATCGTAAACCATGCTCCAAAGATCCTTATGAACTCTGGTGGGCTTTATTGTTTTTCTTTCCAGGTAGTCCATGAATTGTTTGTAGAGGGGCATGATAGGCCTCAGGTAGATTCTCCAGAGTTGCTCGGCTATTGAAAACTCCAGACTCATATTCTTACTGCCAACAAGGTAGAACTTATAGATTCTAGTATACAGCTGTCGATATGCGAACTTGTCATTGCGAATTTCGTTTTACAGCTGTTTTGTGTGCTCCAGCAGCTGCCGAGGGTCAGTGATGCTAAATAGCGAATGATCCTACTTGAGATACTCGAATAGTTTCACGAAGTGTTTGAACTATATGTAGCCTGACGTTTCGACCTACATGATGTTGATGATGATGTAGCCAAGGGTCACATTATCTTATGAAAATTTAAGGTAGCGGTTGTTGAACTACTCGAATTTTTACTCGTCCATATATCTCACATTTTCATTTGTCTTTGATGGAGCTATCTCAACCTTGAATTACTACTGAGTTATCGAAAGCATTGCTCGATTTGAGCGGTCGAAGTCAGCTGCTAGACTTCTGGAGCTGCTCCTTCATCAAAAAAAATATTGATAGCGTTTTGAATATTCCATTTGGCTCGGGTCAAATAACTCTGAGCTTGTTTTTCTGATGAAGAGGTGGTGTCTCTGAAGTTTTTTATGAGCTGGGCTTGCTCTTTGGAGTAGTTATGCTTTTTCTGAGTGAGGACACAAGTACCATGATAAGATCCTTATAATGAAGTGACTTATATATATCAAGAGTAAATTTTAAGATGCAAATGAACCAGGCTACTCAGGTTTTTGCTCTTTTCTAATATTTACTTTTTGCTCTCCGCAGTGAGAGCTGAATTCAGCATTTTCCACAGCTCGAAAGTTCCTTTGTTCATTATCCCGAGCTGTATTGTTATCCTTCGAAGATTTTCCTCAACATTGGGCTTTACTTTATGAGAATCAACTTTTATGTGTTGATAGAGACGGTGTTCGATGAGAAGCCATATTTTAGGCTCACCTACCTTGCTTTCGGATAAAGCTGAAGTCAGCTTATATATTTTGCTGAGAGCCCAATGATCTTCTCTTTCAAGTAAATCTATGATTTTATTGAAGATGGTCCGACGGGTGCTTTCTTTGGAGTTTTTGGTGAGGACCAAGGGTAGCAGATTTACATAAATGCTAGATGAATTTGGTATGACATTGTATTGCTCGTTATAGGAAATGAGTTGCTCGAGCCAGAAAACAGTCATTCTCCAAAAGTCAATAGAGCAAATTTTCATCATGGACATTTTTCCCAACAAGTTTGTCATTCCTCCCAAGTCATATTCTTCGAGAATCGAAGGTCGGAATTCCTTCAGATAAAGTGCATTTTTTACCTTTCCTTCGACAAGATATTATATTTCGGGAGTTATCAACTTGTCACTTTTTAGATGATTTATATAAGTGATAACTGGGTTGAGACTTGGAACAAAGTAATCAGATAAATTTTTGGCTATTGATTGAGGAGTGTCTAACTTGAGCTCCTCCCTTAAGGTCATGATGACCCAAAACACCTTTTTTTCTGTGAGCTAAAGAACTGAAGGAGGAGTTTTATGTTGAAGAATAGTTTAGGGGTGTTCCTTGAGGTATCTGAGATAATCAATGTAGGCCTTTGGAGAAAAATGCAGAATGTTGAGCTTGTGGACATGTTCAGGGTAGTACTTGAGGAGGAAAGCCAAATAGTCAGTGTCAAATCTATCAAACTTCAAGGATTTGATTGTCGTCTTCATCAGCTCATCTAATCTTTGCTTGAGCTATGGCTTCATCTCAATCTGAAGAAATTCATTCAGCTTGTAGACGAAGTATATTACTCTAAAGTCCCAGAGACTGTTGTTAGCTACCCATCTTTCAAGAGTCTATTCATTCAGAATATTTTTAAGCTTTATCTTCATTTCGGAAAGGTATCCATTTATCAGAATCATTTCGTGAGCATAATGAGGGTCATCAACATAGCGTCTGAGGCTCTTTTCTAGTGGATAATAATCAAGTGCCTGATGAATTTCAAAATCATGAATGACATCGAGACAAAAGACTATCTCTTGAGGAAGAAGCTCAGTCACCTGCTCATTGAAGCTCAGAGCAATCAAGTACTGTTGGTTTCGATAAATCCAGCTAAATTCCCTATAAAGAAGGCACTTGAAGTATACTGAATGGACTCTGTTGATCGCCTCGGTCTGTCCTGTTCTGCTGAGGTTGTACTGAATGTTGCTGTTCATGAGGAAGTATAGTTCCTCGTCAGGGAGAGTGTTGATGGTTTTGCTCTTGTAGAAGGCCTCTAGCTTATCGATGGACATGTCTTGCAGCTGTTGCAGTTTTGATGAATGTGACTGTTTGAAAGTGTTGTGAAGGAGCTGGACCTCATGAGGCCGAAGATAGTTGGGTGTCTTCAAAGAATACCACTTGCAGAATATGTTTCGCCAAATTAATGAACTGTACATAATTATTATTAATCCAAATGCCTAACCCCCATCATCTTTTTTATTTGTAGGTTCGATATGCTTTTTTTGAATTTTGTAGAATATTTGTGCAGAGATTTATAATATTTTATGAGTAAGAAAGAGGTCTGGATCACTGACAACAGTGTATTAATTTGACTAGCTAGAACATCAAGTATCAGCGCATAAAGGGAGAGTTTGTGGATGCTATGATGGAGCAGACGAAAGACCAACGGATCAACTACTATGATTTTCTTCTCGTTGCTAAAAAGCTTTCTTTCCGCTTCGAGGAGTCCTCACACCTGATGGCTCTAAAGAATTACTTCGCTAAGAATAAAAATTCAGTCATGGTCAAAAAGATTAGCGATCTTCTCTGTATATCTCAAGAATCGCTGCACGCTCAGGAATAAAAAATGTAAACTGCAACTTACTCAGTATAGTGAAGTTTATTGTACCAGAGACATAATTTGCTCCCATAAAGGAGGAGACTCTTTAGGACGAAGAAGATGGTATGCCTTTTCTTATACAGCTGCCAATTCAGAAGCTGAGCTCAGCAACGATATGTTTTAAAAGATGGGTAGTGACCTATCGAATGAGGAGTAAAGATAAATTAATGAAAAAATGACAATCATTTTGTCGATCAAAGTGTCAGAGATGGATAAGAAGATCAAAAGTATTGTGGGAAACGACAGAGAGCCTAATTGTTTGTTTACCCTTGTTTAAGAATCTGGAAAGGCTGATTTCACATATGAAGAGCTTAAATCGCTGATACTTCTCATTTTAGGAACTCTTAAAGAAAAAATTAAGATGAGCGAAGACGATATCAAGACGATATTTTTTGTTCTGGATGGATAAAAGAAAGGCCTGGTAACAGTTGAAGATATGCAAGTTCTTAGGTCTGGCGTTGAGGATCGGCTAAAGGATTTTTATAAATCTAGAATCAATCGAGATATGGTCAAGGTAACGAGCTGAATTACATAGAATACTCTATTCAAATTGGGAAAAGTCAAAAATAATTCTATTCAAATTTACCAGGTCAAAAATGCATCCTTGCTGGAGTTCTAAAACATGGAAAAGGCGATCGTCTAGAGTCACCATCAAACAGAGTCAAACAAACTCATCAGACTTAAGCCTACCAAGGTGCCTCATTTTGGACCACTCAAAGGAGCAGCATTAGCCAATCGCCAAAGAGCTACAGCTCCTGTTCAGCATTCAGCTACAAGGGTCGGGTAGAGCTAAATCAAGCTCGAGAGATAGAAGATAGAGAAGATCCTGAGGATCAGCAAGGAAGAGAAGCGTCGAGACAAGAAAGGTTAGACAGTGGCGAGCAAACTGCGTAGTTTGTTTATTCACAAGGTCATTCTGCCCAGATAGAAGATGCTGGATGACGAGAAAGAGAGATACCTGCGAAACCGAGGGATGGAGAATGACCTTTCGATCAAACCTTCCTATAAGTGATTACTAATATTTTTGCTGTTGATTCAATAACAACAATGGAGGATAGCTAAGGGTCATCATACTATAGCAACGATGAGTAATACTTTCTCGACGTCTGCAGGGCAGGATAGTTATAGGAGCTCAAGCAGTTTGTCTAGGGACTGCCAGAGGGAAGCACCTTTGACTGGGCTTGCATCACCAATACTCACGACAATTTCTTGCGTAATCACTATATGACACAGACATGCTCGGAGCGAACAACCTGACTGAGCTTTTCGATTACTTGTTTCCGATCGTAGCAAAGAGACTAGGGAATAAAGTTTAGGAGATTCTCAACAAGCAGAATAGCACAGGAAGCAGTCCTTTACGTAAAAGAATAACTTAACTTTAGACTACTCTGTGATTACCAATAGCAAAGAAATGGTGCTTAAGCTTCTTGAGGCAGGAGTCGATACTAATCTGAAGAACGAGAGCGGAAGAACAGCCTTTGCTGAGGCTTAATAGTTTGACAAGTTATAAATAGCTGAAATTTTGGCACCGGTGACCAAAAACAATCTGGAAGAACTCAAGAAGGACATGGAACTTCTCGATGTATGTAACGAGGATTCGTCTGAGGAAGAGTAAGACGAATAGAAATATGCAAACAAGTAAGAAGAGTACCAAAACGACTGATATGAATAGGTTTGATTATAGTGTTAAGTTTGTAATGGAGAATTTGAAATAAGTCAACCAATAGCAACAGGAGAGCAATGACCCCTTTGAACTTCTACAGGTTCCAGGAGCAATCAAAAATTTAGCCAGCGTCGGTAGCACAAATCTTAATTAGGCAAAACTAGCTATCTCAGAGATATGATATCCTTAAAGACTCTGATGGAAAAACGGATAGAGCAAAGAGGACTGACTTTGTACTACTCTAACAACGGCAAATTTCAATCCGCTTTGATCTACTGTCGGCAGCTGACCTTTTCCTCTATGAAAATATACAAAGAATACAGTGATAGCTTCAATGAAGAGTTTGAGGAAAACTTTTTTGAAAAAACATCCAAGGCTAAAGAGCACCTTGAGTATTTGTTGGACTGCACGATAGCTTGCAAGGTTTTTTTGCAGGCTAAAAAAAAGGAAGACGCCATTGATATCCTATAAAAGGTTGAAATAAATGAAAACCAAAAAGAGAAGCGGGTAATTATCAGGACCGAGGCTGACAAGGTTAAATTCAATTAGGTACATGAAATCATGAGCAAAATGTGCGCTGTGCTGCTAACCTTTATAGATATAGCCAAAAATGAAAAGCTATACGATTACTGTGAGAAATTTTTCAGGATTTATGTGAAATACACGAAGAACAACTATGGAATCATTGAATATTCTTCAGCTTTGTTCAAGTATGGAGTCTATTTGTACTAAATCAAGAATTTCGAAGCTGCTGAAGAAAATTTCAAGAATTGCGTGGAGATAAGAAAAAAGAATGTTATCAACTCCTGTCTTGTGGATGCTTTGATTAATTTGTCTGTTTGCCAGAGGGAAACAGCTAATTATGAAGAGGCTATCAATAACACCAGAGAAGCTGTTCAGATATACAGAGATATCAAAATCAATGATTAAGGGATTGACCGGTATTACCTTTTCTTAGCAAAATTGTGCCTGGAAGCTGCCCAGTTCGAAGAGGCTTTTTAAAATTACTTAAAATGTTTGAAGCATCGATAAAACCTATCGAGTTAGGATCCTGCAAAAGTAGAAATTTAACTGAATTTGATGAACTTTTTCAAGGTGCTCAAATAGCTACCTGAGAAGCATAAAGACATGCTGAACATTGAAGACAAGAAGACTCTGGACTAAAAAAAGAAGTAAGCCCGTAGCGTCTATGATAAGATGAGAAATACCATCCTATAAAGGGAATAATTTGCAAAATATCGAGATTTCAAGTCATCAAAGTTCAGCCACTTGAGTCTGTTCATCAAGAAAGAGTTCTTTGATGCACTGTCAGCCAAGCAGGTGAACGAGCTTAACAATTTACTAGTGATGCTTGGAGATCTGAACTATGGCAGGGGTCTACAGGAATTAATGAAATGTCAATTTTGGGAGGAAAAGAAACTAAGGGACATGCTGATAGAGGCCAACCTTCACTTAAAGAAAGGGGTCATAAAGAAGTCATCTGAGCACAGCAGTCGGATGTGATAAGATTCTGTTGTATTATAAATCTCCATATCACAATGAGTCGAGGTTCCAAATAGATCAACGATACTCTTCTGAGCAATAGTAAGCTAGAAGAGGAGCTAAAGATATCGAAAACCCTCAAGGCAAGTGTCTACAGTCACTTTGATAACTCCATGTACAGTGTCATGAATAATGCTCCCACTCTTCAGCTGTTCACTTTCTAGTTTATCGCCATGTTCATCTTCACTTTTACTCTCTGTAGTGCCATGGTAGCCTATGAAGTCGATACTCAAGCAGCAGGAGCCATCCTGATGGCTATCTGTTTAACCACGCCTTTTTGTGGAGCCAACCTTAACCCAATGGTTACCCTATCAAACTGCCTCAAAAAATAAAACAAGTACAAGTGGAAAAGTATGGCAGTGTATATTAGTGGTCAACTCTTCGGATCTTTAGCAGGTATTTTTTGGAGCGAGTTCATGGGCCTCAAATTGCAGGGAGAGTTGATATTGGAAAAGGGGGACATCTGGAAGGTTATATCTAACGAAGGCATGGGGGTCTTCATCTTCATATTTTTTATGCTGCTTCTTTCCAATCCAAATACGACCTTCATTGAGAATGAGCTGACTGGATATATGAGTATCACTTTTTTCTATCACATCGCAAGGTCATTCGCCCCATTTAGTAACTCTACCCTCAACCCTGCATTCACATTGGCACTTGCCATCCAGTATGCTACTAAAGGGCAGTTTGGCAGCTTGAAAAACTGCTGGGCTTGGCTCATTGGTGATATTATCGGCTGCATTGTTGCAACATACTTCTACACTATCATCTATGAACCTATTGTCAGAGAACTCAGAGACATCAGGAGAAGAGAGGAAAATTTTGAGTCAATGCACGAGGAAGAGGATGAGTTGAGCAGAAAATCTATTGCCTGATGATTTATAGATAGCCTTATTGTCGACACTGACTAATATGAAAATCAGATGGTTGTGGTGGGAGGTCGGTAATTTTCACTGAAAATCTTCCTTGGATCTCCTTCTCCCACAAACTTGTATAAGAAGAAATGCTTTTTGAGCTTTTCCCTAACATCTTAGTTTGATAGAACTTCTCTTAGAAAGTCTAGTAGAGTTAACAATTATCTATCCTTGTTATAGTGATAGTAGGGTAAAATGGGGATTCCATTCTCAGGTTGCATCATAAAGCAGAAGCCTGAGTTGTCTACTAAAACTGCGTCTTAGAGACGGCGGTTTACACAACGAAGATCTTTAGTATAAAAACCTTTCTACAAAGTACAATGTTGACGATATAGTCGATGTGAAATATATTTTTTTTGGGGGTCCAAATAGTCAAGCACGACGTCAGCATAGGAAGCGCTGCTGGCGGTAAAAATGATGATTTCAGCAAAGGTACTGAGCTCTTTGAGAAATTCAAGACAGTGAGGTCTCACCCTGACACCCGCCTATATAACAAATAAAATACTGCGATCATCGACCCTCCTTCGATGGGAAAATCGAGCTTGACCGTGTAATTAGTTGATGTTTCGTCACAGTGAATCAAAGTCTAGTCGAGATCGAGGAAGACGGTCTTAAGTTTCGGATTTTTTTTTGAAAGTTTTATTTAGCGAACTGGGTTAGGCAGGTGAATATTCTTGCCAACTCGGATAGCCTAGATAGTTTGGAGGAAGTGTTGCCTCGCCAAGGAATTCAAGTAGTTGGTGTCTTTATTGGTCTCAATCGCTTTGGCGACCCTGGGAGTGTAGTAATGATTAGAAGTGACTGAAGCAGCTGAAGGTCTTCTCATCTCAGGGTTCAGTATTTATCTTTTCCTCAGAGAAGGTAGCTTCAGTTAATTTTTGACAGCCTTCGGGTCAGTCTTTGCAAGGGGCTGTAACCGATTCTTGGCAAGGAGTTTATCGAGAGTGAAGTTGCTTTTGGACTTAATTTGGTCCTGAAGAAGGAGAGGTTTCGCACGGGTGGCTCCTATCTTGTTGTCAAGGGAGGCCGAAAGGCTTAGATCGAAAGTTTTGTCGTTAAAGGAATATTTATACTTTGGGACGCTTTGGGATTCAAGCTGGTAACTCCTTCTGCGCATTAATTATATTTATTTAAAAACTTTGTATAACCATTCATTAAAAATCAAAGCTGATTCTCGTTTTCCCATTGCACAATAGATTCGTTTAAGGAAGAAAGCTCATGATTGTCTTCCTGCGGTGCCTCATTTGGACCAAAAAGCTTACTGAGGGATCTCTCAACCAATTTTTTATTTAGCAGAAGGCTCATAATCTTATCTATTTCAACTTTCCTTATCTGCTAAAGCCGTTTCTATATTGTTTGAATGGTACTTGGAGCATTGTAGACTATTTTTGGGGAAAATCAAGCTTGTCAATGGCTGTTAGTATGTAGCTCGATAGTTTGTCAATCACTTCTGGAGCTATACTATAGGTTCGCATAATGGAAATATAGACTAAAAAAGTATTCTTAATTATCTCGTGATATATATCCTTGATTGAACCTTTTTGATGTTGATTTCTGTTTTTGAGCTTCAGCCAGTTTTGAAATTTAAGCATGTCCCAAAATTTGCCGAAGCCTTATTTCTCAGTGGCTCCAACCTCTTACAGAACTTAGCTGTAATAATTGACCATGATTTCACAATATTCATAGATGTTTTGGATGAAGGTTGTTTCCCAGAATTAGAAATTTTAAGAAAAAGCAGAGACATCCAGTTGTTTGTAGAAGGACTGCTCTAGAGTGGGAGTCATTTGGATAGAAACAATAAGCAGTTTGATTATAGCTTGACTGTCAAAGCGATTAAAGGCCTAGGTAAGCAAACATGTACTTCTTTGAGACATTGGTTGCACATTTTCACAAGAAAATAAATGCTCTCTTCTGCGAATATTTTATCCTGTTTGATCTGGTAAAAAATGTAAAAAATTACTAATGACCTGCACTCAGGGAATTTTAAAGACTTCTTCAGCTCTCCAATTATCGGCTCCAGTTATTCTGAATTCATCTTGCTTGAACATCCCTCAAGTGCGAAGTGAAAGGTCGAAAGAAATATCTTCTGAAATGCGTAAGGTTGATCAGGTTGTTTCAAAGGACATTGGAAAGAGGAAGCCTGATCAAGGCTTTCTTTTGTAGTCGGGCTATTCTCGCCTTTTATTTCTTTTTAAAGGGCTTCGATCTGACCATTTTAATCAAGCTAAAATTATTTTTCGAGAAGAACTGATAAGCTTTGTCGATGTTTGAGGATCAACTCGCTTGGGCTGATTGGATGGAGAGTCAAGTGCACAGCATTTTCCATTCTTTAAGTTTTGCTGAATTTTCCTTTTCTAGGAACATCAATGACTTCAACTGAATAATTATAAGGTGTAGGTTCTGGATATTCATTGACAGTTTGTGAGCATTTATCAGCAATTTCAATAAGGGCACTGATTTTTGCCTGGTCAGAAGTGTAAAAGGCTCTTAACGCGCTCCCAACAAACTGTTATTGTTTGAGCTGTATATTTCGGATATTTTTGTACTCCTAAATGATTTAATCTTCAAGGCAGTTGATGTCCTCCACCAAATATCGTTTCATTTAGGAGCTCATTTTTCCGTAAGTATTGAGATCATACTACTTTTATTGAATTTTCTTCTTTATATTGCTCTCGTTAAGATCCCGAGCGAACTCCAGCATACGGACAAAACAATGTTCATGATAAGACTCTATTTATTTTTTACTACCCTATATTTTTTTCTGGTGGCCTCTGATCTTTTGGTTATCTTTGTCGAGCTTATCATAACAATGTTGAAGCAGTTTGACCTGCACCGAGCTATAGCCAAGCTCTACCTCTTCTAGTTTTGTCAGCATACTATCTTGAATTTTTTTCATTTTTTATCTTAACTCAGAGCATTCCTGCTCCAGGTATTACTTGTAATGTGTAAAAATATCAATAAAGGTTTCAAGTTGAGGCCCAAAATTTTTCCAGCTGGGCTTTTGGTCAATAAGCAAGGCTATTTGAGCTGAGGTATTTTGAACTTATAATTGGAGTTGGGTATGGGCAGTGAGGAAGATAGCGGACTGGTTAGTGATGGAGGTGTAGAGCTTATCAAAGACGTTGCTCTTAGTGAACTGGTAATAGAGGTTGAGTTATTCTATAGCTTGCATTTAAGCTATCGATTCTGTTATTATACTATTGCAAGAATAGGTGAATGAATCATTCTAAATCAATTTTTTAACTATATGGTTCGTAACATCTTGATAAGATTTCCTATTCCTTCGGAAGTTAAAATTATAAGCTTTTCAAAGTGTTGCTGGGGACTCTCAAATTTTTGCATCTCAATCTGTCCCAGTCCAAAATTTGATCACTCTAAAAATTATTCCTCACCATGACTTTCTATATATTTCTGGTGAAATAGTTATAGTCAGGAGTGTCCCAGATATCCATTTTTCTACATTGAGCCAACAGTCTTCTGAATTCAGCTGGAGCTCCTTGACAAATTTACTCTAAGCTCATTTCATCTATCTTGCTCAGTAAATTGTGAATGAGCTATTATTTTTGCTGTTATAAGCTTTATATCTTTTCTTTCCGGCTATTGAACTTGATTGTGTCAGCCGTTGCTCTTTCTTTGTTAAGACAAATTTATTAAGGAGAGGGCTGATCGCACTCGATATCTGATTG
>Ga0100385_1003005_pt1 | contig 15354 bp, 19 predicted proteins | sample CryGeymeta201509_FD_81543 | JGI IMG/M metagenome (GOLD analysis project Ga0100385, IMG submission 81543) | Groundwater microbial communities from Crystal Geyser aquifers in Utah, USA - Crystal Geyser metaG 2015-09 | ecosystem: Environmental > Aquatic > Deep subsurface > Groundwater | place: USA... | reverse complement strand
TGGGGTCCGGACGGACCACACTGATATTCTGCGCATATTCCGGGCCCCAGATCGCTGCATAGCCCCCGTCATCACAGGCGCGCAGAACCACAAACATGCAGTCAGAGTGATTGCCACACATTTTTAGATTGGCGATGACGTCGATCCGTCCCATGGCATCCACATCGACTTCCACCAGCGTATGCTCTTCGTAGGGAATCGAATCCTCAAAAACCTGACCGTCCTTAATGGCCCAAGAACAGGCGGGATTGGTGGTGATTTCGCTCGCTTGCACATCGGGTAGGGCGGTCTGTGGATCGTCGTTCTGGACCACGGGATTGGCCATCGGCGATGGTTCACTCTGCGGTGCCGAGCAAGCCGCCGAGACGACGCTAAGCGCTAATATGATGGGTCTCATTCCTCACCTCGGATTGGCGGCTTTTTGGGTCTTCGGCAAAGTGCAACAACACGCCCGCGGGGTCCCAGACATAGGTTATCAAAAGGCCCCAGGGCATCAGCTTTGGCGCCGCCACCTTGCTCCCTGCGAATTTCTCGGTCAGACCTACACTCAAGAAATAATCGTACCACTCCTGAGCCGAACCCACGTCGAAGTGCAGCATCAAACTGTGCGCATAGTTATTATGATTCTTTGGCAAGAGTAGAAACCGAAACCCAAAACCGGTGTCGACCTCACAGACATCGCCGGAATCCCAGGAAATCGTGAACCCCAGACATTCATAGAATGCCTTTGAAACTTCGTATTCATTTGACGGAACAAAGGGTTTAAAGTCACTTATAGTTCTCATTCCAACCACACTAGTCGCCACCTCTGGAGAACGCCAGTGATGGGGGCCACGATCCAGACCAGCGTTTTTTTGCTGATCATGGACATTGATATCGAAGCGGAGGGGCGGTTATGAAACTCGACAAAAACAAAAAAGGGTGTGGCTCTCTCGCGATCAAAGGGGCCGCGATCCTTGCGGCGCTTGGAGCCCTGGCATTCACCGTCTCTGAAATCGATTCCATTCGAAGCTCGATGATCAAGGCGCGCTTTGAATCAAACTGCAACGACTTCAAAGTCGATATCGAGGCGTGTGGACAGTTTGGAATGAGACAATTCCGTGAGCCTGGCTCGGTCGAGGAAATGATTGCCGGACGGGCGCTTCTGCAGAAAATGTGCGACGACAACCAGCCCGTTGCCTGCCGACAAATCGCATACAGCAATCAATCGTGGGCGATTGAATTCGTGACCTATCGCGACTGGCGAGACGAACTCACGACACGCTGTGAAGAAGAAGGCGGAACGGCATGTCTGGCGCGCGTCTATATTAATGGTGACGATTTCTCGCCGACTTACTCGCCAGAGATGGCCCGGAAGATGGGAGCGTATTGCCAGAACGGAGATAAGGACGCGTGCGCGGGTTGGTTGGCGCTAAAGCCGTACTTCCCCGACCTGAATATCTCGTCCGGTGCCGCTTGCAAGGCCGGCCTGCCCGGCGCCTGTGAAACTGGCGACGTACTCTTTTATCCCGCGTCCGCGGCCACGATTAACCGTGAAGACCCCGACGGTAAAGGAGCCGGTGTGGACGTCGAAAACGCCAAGGCGAAATGCCGAGAAGGCGATGCTCCAGCATGTGAATCGTGGGGTTCTGAGCTTCTAAGCCAAAACATGCGTGAATGGCGTGCAGTTCCGTTGGACGCGGCCATCATCGAAGAAACTTTTGGAATGGCATGTCGAGCCGGCGATCCCCACGCCTGTATTCATGGCGCGAATGCGGCCGTGGACCGTCAAGTCGGCACACCAAAAGACACCAAGCTGGCTGATGAATACCTCACGATTGGATGTGGTTTGGGCGATGCTCAAGCCTGTTGGTTCAGACTCTCCATCCAAAGCCTCCCTTTGGATGAATCACGTGAAATCGCCAAAACTGCCTGCTACGCATCGCGGCCCGAGATTTACGCACCTGCGTGCGAGACCTATGCGGCAATTTGGATGGCGGATAACGGGTACACGCCGTGGATCATGAACACCGCGCTGAACGCTGCGGTCATGAAAGATACATGCTCAAAATTCAATGACACCTATGCTTGCGGTCGGCTGGCCATGAATTCGCAATTTGACAATGACCGAGCCCTGCCGGCCATCTTTCCAAACCGCGTCGAAGCGTGGAGTGCTGCGGCAATGGCATGTGGAAAGCAAAACGATCTGGCCTGCACCGCGCTCATCGGGATTGCAAAGGACTGGCCGACACGAACCGATCAGAGTGTGCATGAACTGACCGAGAGCATCTGCACCAAGCTACCTGGCATGTGTCCGAGCGCGAGAGCCGGTCTGGATCTATAATACGCCGTCGGCGTACTGTTTTCAGCCTATAACTACACCAATGGAGGCATAATGGGCCTGGCACTGAACGTCGGATATCTGGCGGATATGAAGATCCATGATGGTGAGGGGTATCTTTGGGCCAAAGAGTCGTTGGCAAAAGTCATCTCGGTCCTCGAAGCCAACGAATGTGCAACGTGGGAAGAACCTGAAGAATTCAGCGCTCGCTTTCGTCCGCATTTGAGCAGCTTTCCTTACTCATGGATCCACTTTCTTCGCCGGGCCTATGCGTGGCAAAACGAATATCCAGGCGTGGCACTTCCACCTTGCGCCGGAGAGATTTCTGACGAGGACGACCGCTTGATCGAAAATGTCGCATTGGATTTCCAAAGTCATCTGCTCTGCCATTCTGACGCCGAGGGCTATTATGTTCCGGTCGAGTTCGAAGAGCCCATTTTTGATGACCGAGTTCCCGGGGCGATGCTGGGCTCAAGCTTTGCGCTGAAGCGTGAGCTCGTCAAAACCGCTCCACTCTTGGAAATCAAATTGGTGGGCGACGTACTTCTCGATCCCGAAGCCGCTCGAATCCACGCCATCGAAGACGACCACGCGTTCTTCCGAGAGAACGCCGTTTTCCTGGCGTTATGGGAAGTCACCCGAGTCAGCCTTGAGCAAAGATCCGCGATCGTGTTCAGCTGATGGCCCACGTTTTCCCGAGCGAAATCCCGGCGGACGTCTCGGCAACGAAGTCGGAACGTGCGCTATTTTCCGCGCTGAAAAACCAGCTTTCCGACGAGTATTTTGTTTATTGCGCGATGCCATTCATCACCGCGGAGTTCGCTGAACAAGGCGAAGTCGACTTCATCATTTTGCACCCAAAACATGGGATGCTCTTTTTGGAATGCAAAGGCGGGGGCGTCGAACGCGACCATGACGGCACGTGGTATCGGCGAAAAGGAAAGAAGCGCGAGCGACTTTCTCGCTCTCCGGCGGAGCAGGCGAAAAAACAAGTCGAGGCCCTGGTCACCAAATTTCGAAAACCCTGCACGCGTCTTTTTGGCCGGGTGGAAGGCCGGTTCCCAATGGTCTACGGATGGGCGCTCGCCTTTCCGTTCACAAGCTGGACCCCTGACGAAATCCCACCGGACGTCGAGCCCGCGATCTTTTTGGATGCCGAGATCCTTCTGCAAACGCAGGCCAACATTGATGCGGCGTTTGCCTTCTGGCATCGCGGCCATACGAGTGCACCACGCCTTGATGACGATCAATTTGAGACGTTTCGAAAAGCGGTCCTGAGCCCTGAGATCAAATTGGTTCCCAATTTGGGCGGTCATTTGCAGGCCGAGCGAATGGAGATGGTGCGACTGAATCAGCAGCAAGCGGCCATTGCCGACACCTTCGCCGCGGGTCGGCGAATCATGGTTGATGGCGGGGCAGGGACCGGGAAAACCTTGCTTGCTTTGCACTGCGCCCAACGGATGGCGGCCGAGGATAAACGTGTTCTCCTGCTTTGTTCGAGCGCGGAGCTCGCACAGCAGCTTCGAACAACCACGGACAGACTTGCCAGGCAGGTCCGCAACGCGGGCGCAGAAACCACGACACTCAAACGTCCAGACACACTGCAAACCACGACGGCTTTCAAGCGGCCAAGCCAAGATGCCGCCACCTTGCCGCTGCGGATGGCCGACCTTGAGCTCGCCACAAAAGCCATTCTAAAACCGGATGCGGCCGACACCACAATTCAGTTCCAACGCCCCGATCTGGTGCAAGAGTTCCACGTGAAACAACTCCCCGGCACCGTCGAGACCTTCGACCTCGATGGGCTCTACCATCACGCCGCAGCACTTTTGGGGACGGGCGCACCCGGACCAGACGCGTTGATGGGCGCCATTCAAAATCAAAAGCTGGGCCCGTGGGACGCCATCATCGTCGACCAAGCGAACGACTTCTCGGCAGCGGTCTGGCTCGTGTTGGAAAGCAGCATCACCCCCGGCGGTCAGATGGCGATCTTCTTCGATTCAACCGCGACTCAAAAGCCGGTGCCAAGACTTGGTCCTGTCGTCGTGCTCATCCAAATCTTGAAGAACCTCTTGGATGGAGCGGATGGATTTTCCAAGGGACTTCGCAAGACTTTCTGCTCGAAGTCCGACCGTAATCGTACCGTGAGCCCGAAACGCATAAGTGACGTGGAGTAAAATCGCATCGAGAACCGCAGCGGTCAGATCGAAGCGGCTTGAGGCGAATTTGGATGCAATAGAGAGCAAGGCCTCTGGAACCGAACCCGCGTCGACTTCGTGAAGGGTGCAGCATTGTGAATGGGCTTCTTCGATTTGAAGCCAGGCGTCCAACTTTTCATCCGAGAGATTTTCAAAGTCGGTGGGAGTTTCTGAACAGAAGTTTTCAAAACCTTCGGCCGGAAAATTTCCAAGACTCTCTTCAAAGTTCGGAGAAAAGTTTTCAGATTCTTGAGAGAGACCTGAAGAAAATTTTTGAAAGTCTGACGTATGTTTCGTCAGAGCGCGTTCATCCGCGCCAGATTTTACCGGGGCTTCCATGAGACGTAACTCGACTATGCCGCCGAAGCGGTTAGTTGTTGACACGCCAATGTTAGGGAGTAAACTTCGAGGACGTTTTAGGTTCCTAAAAGGATACAAAAAGCTCGCTCAGTTTCGACGACTGTTCGGGCTTTTTCCTTTTCTTGGCTCGTTGGTTTCTTTCATCGACAAAGTTCGGTGACCTTGCCTTATTCGTCATCCATGACGCGCACCCTCCTAGTGGGTTGATGTGAAAGCATTTGCATCCTGTCTCTGTCGTTAAACTTGGTCAAGCAGGGTGTATCGCGCTCTTGAATTAATAAATGCATATCAGCCCTGTTCTGTCCGGTCGAGTCCTATTCTTAAAGCGGTGCTTGGATGGACTGACGCACTTGTCTGCGCTCTGTTGCGACGTTTGGCGTGGGCCTTGAGGGGAAGCGCGTGAAATCTTTCTGCCAAACGTCGCAACAGATACGCCAAGAAAGTTTCGGCCAGTGTGATCAAGTCGCGGAGTTGGCGAGATCGACAGCAAGAAAAACTTCTTGCCGAAAGTTGGATGAGTTTACAAAAAATTTTTGGAAACTTTCGATTCAAAACTCGGACGTCTGGAAAACGAACCCCGGAAGCTTTTTGAAAAAAAAACCATCGGGGTTCGTGGGAAAAGCCTCGAGAGTTTTTTGAAAAGCTCTCCCCGTCTTCTTCTCCAAACTTTTGAAAGCCTCCGAAGTCCAATTCCACTCGAAACACGGCGGAATTCTGGACTGGTTTTCGACCTGAAAAGGGCGGAAATCTGACAGCAAGATAAAAGGCTTGGTCCGCCCCCCCACTAAACCAAAGCTACGCTTAGGTTTTTAATGCTAGCAAACACGGGGTGTCTGCTAGCATTGGTGGGTTCTACCCAGACCTTAACCGCCCGGTGGGCGACTATGAAGGTGCTAGCATGGCCTTTTGGGCCATTTTCCGACCCTCTGACCTCAGGCCCCCCTGGAAAGTGTGCTTTTCGTCTCTTCGAGAGGTGTTTTTGACCAGTAGAAGGAGCGTTTTTTGATGACTTCGAGTCCTTCACCGACATGTTTTGATGCGTTTCCGATGACTGCTTTGAGTGTCCGGAGCGACGACTCGGAGTGTCCAACGAAGGCAGATTTGGACGCTCCAGCCTGCCAAAATCCACACGATGACCCACCTCGGAGGCCTTCGAGAGACCTTCTCGGACGCGTTTTGATGCGTCTCCGATGACGGATTCGAGACGTCGGCGAGGGTAGGGTGAACCCCTTTCGCGCTCCTTCGACATGGTTGAACGGACTTTTGGACACGTCCGAGACCCTTCGGTCCGATGACTTTGACACGTTGGCCGAGGCAGGTTTGGAAGCTCCAGCCTGCCAAAAATTTACACACTGACCCCACCTCTGAGGCCTTCGCAGGACAGCCTTCGACGAGACGGTTGGATGGGCCCTTGGACACGCGATTGGGTCGCGGCCAGGTCGGTCCGAGACTCTTGGTGGTGCGGTTTTGATGCGTCAACCGAGGCCGATGCAGGACGCTTTTGAGTGACCAAACGCCCCGCGGGAGGTCTCCAATCGGGCAGAGTTGGACGGTCTTCGGCGACGATTTTGGCGCCTCACAAGGCGACTTAACAGCATTTGACGCTGTACTTTTCGTGCGTGTTGAAGGGTCCTCGCGTACAATCAGCCGATGAAAACCGACGCCAAAAAGTACCGCTGCCCCTTCACTGTGGACTGGGTTCGCAACCAAGCGGACGCCGAAATCTTGCAGCTTGTGCTCATCGAAGTACCCCAGCAGGCCCACAAGAAAGTTGTGTTGGACCTCGGAGCGGACACCGTTTCAAAATCCGCTGGGCCACAAAAAAGCGTGGCAGTGGTCGTTGGAATCGTGAAAGGAAAACCCTAAGAGTCGCTACTCAAGAGGGCGCCACGTGTGGTAAAAAGAATTCGTTAGGACGTCCGATTATGGGTCCCCCCAGGACGTCATCGAGTTCCATAGTCGCATCGATGCGCTAAGTCCTGACGAAAAAAGTGTCCTCCGTGCTCTGTACAGAGGGCATTTTTTTGTCCCGAGGTCGGAGTGTTAGCTCGGCAATGTCACTATCGCGAGGTTTCGTCGGCCTGTGAATTAATTCGACGATGCCAAGCAAAACACATCTTGCCTGAACGCAAAAACATAATTATTTTCAAAGAATAACTTTCCCATCTCGGGGGGAAATCGTGTGTTAACACTCAAGCAATGCAAAAAAGTTTGTCTTACATCAGCCTGTTTGGCTGCGGTATTCGTTCTTACTCTTTGGCTGGGAGAATGGGTTAGAGGGACTGACGGTGTCGACTCACCAAGTCAGGTATCCGCTGGCCCATTCGAACGAGAGACTGCGTCAACTTCAAAGCTGACGACGAGTGGCCGTCCAAAACCGGCGGCCCCCTTCTCTAACGATCAGCTTTCGAATGCGGTGCAGGGAGAGGCGTATTCTAGTCGACCAGACGATGAGTGGCAGGGCATGCCCGTCGACGAAACTCGCGAAACAGCGGCTTGTCATTCCAAGATAGGTTGTGGCTTAGGCTTGGCCTGCGTTGGTGGTCGATGTGTTGGATGCGCGTACGACGATGATTGCATGGAAGGCGAGCAGTGCGTTCTCCAGCATTGTCTCAAACAAGAATTGGTTACCTGCGTTGGACGTGCTGATTGTGAAGCTGGGGAGAAATGTATTTTATCGGGAGTATCGGCTGGCCCCCGAGGTAACGAAACGATGAGTTCGTCATGCCTGTCCAAGACAACCGAAATCCCACAGCAAATGACAGAGGAGATCGAAGAGCTTCAGGCCAACATCCAGGACGTGCCTCAGTTTAGAATGACTGATCGTGAACAACTGCTTCAAATACTTGACGCAAAATTATCGGAGAGCAAATGAAAGTAAAAGGGATTCTCTTAGCTCTAACCGTAGGTACGGTTGGATTCACAAACGGCTATGTTGGTAGCCATTCATCAAATGAGATGTCATCGGCAGATATCCATGAGGAAAACTCTGATAGTTCATGCTCAAGAAACAACAACGTTGAAACGAGCCTGGACATTAACCTTCAGGTGTCACAGTCCCCAGATGGAATTCAACTTGGAGTGGTGTTGACGAATAGTAAAGAAACGCTCGTCGACACTCTACATGATGCAGTTATCGTCGACCCCTTCGGAAATCCCGTAACAGGAGAGCAAATAGGTGAGCCGTATTCACTCGCCCCCAATGCGGAGAAGATGAAAACTGATGTCTTGGCGTTTGAACTCCCCTCAGACGGCTACTATTTGGCGACGGTCAGGACAGCGTTTACCAGCGATGGAGGTGAACGGGGTGTTCGTGATGACTCTCTTAGGTTCCGTGTTGAATCTGGAATCGTCCAAGCCGTTGATCGTCAGGAGTATGAAGAGTTTTCAAGCGAATCCGTAGCACAAAAACTGTAGGGGGTAGGTCATGAATTATCGTATAGTTACAACCAGTTTTCTTCTGAGTCTGCTCTTTTTATCCAACCCTGCTTTCGCCGCAGGTGGAGGGACTATTAAGGGAGTTCTTAAATTTCATAACAAGTTGGGCCACTTTTGCTCAAATATTACCGATGGAATCAATTGCACCGGCTCGAACTACAATGAAACAGCTTATGACACCTCGTTACCGTTGAGTGATGTAAAAATCCAAGTACGCGTTAATGGTGCCTTAGCTGGCTCAGGGGCGACTGATATTAATGGAAACTATCAAATAAATTGGACATACGCAGGGAGTGGCACCCCGACGAACGCCCAGGTGGAATCATTCTTAGAGCACAAAGACTCCGCCTTCCAAGTATTTTCCAGTGGTGGTGTGAGCTATAGAGTTTATGGAAATTTTACAGCATCTTACGATTGGACTCAAGAGCCAGGAAACGCGACAGGGACGATTCAAAACTTGGGCACTTGGAATTGGGGGTCTTCAACAACACCCAACGAAAAGGTTAATGCTTACAGCGCCGCCTGGCGTACTTGGTATTATGCGTTCAAGTATTCCGCCGTGTTGGTTACTGACTTTGGTACGTTAGCAATCTATGCTGGCGACGCTAGAACTGATTATGCCGGAAAAAATAAAACGAGCGGCGACTTAATTCACAGAGTCCGAATCAACCCAACAGACTTGGGTAACTTAAGTTACGAAGCCGTCTACCATGAAATGGGCCACGCGGCGTCCTTCCGAGCCTCCCAGTCCAAGTTCGTTCCCACCCTATGGTATGATTGGCCCTCAACGGGAAGCACTGACATCCATACCTACGACAGTCCCGAATGGTCATCAGCCGGTTTTGAAGAGGGATTGGCCGACTTTCTTGGGGTAGTTGGACAGTATTGGTTCAATGCACCTGAGGCACGCGCATGCTTGATTTATGCTGGCAATAACCATTGTCCCACTACGATTCTCCCCGACAGGGGCATCAGGCTTGATACGCTCCCCACGTGTGCTTTCACCAACGAAAACCGTTACCAACGGAACAATACGCGTTTTCTTTGGGATTATTATGATTCAGTCAATGCGGGGGCCGACACAATCACAGTTTCTTACGCGCAAATTCTGCAGGGATTGGACGCGATGGCAGATGGATACAACAACAACAACGTCAACGAGGCATGGGCTTCTAGCTCATTCACGACAGTTGATGATGGTGACGGTAGGTCGCTCTACGACTTGCGTCACATGCTGTTCGATATTAACGCGATTAGCTCATATAATATGTTCTTGGGTCATTGCGCACCTCCTGGTAGTTACTGATGACCGGAATCAAGAGGGTTCTTATTGGAGCCCTTATGGTTCTTGGTTGTTCGGACCAGGACGAAAAACCAGCGGACAAAGACATTGATGCGGGCCTGTCAGATGCGGTGTCGGATATCGCTTGGAGCCTGCCCTCTCCGACACATTCTCATGCCGAATACGTTAGCTTGGCGGAAGAGATCTGTGGAACCCCTGAACCGGATCGATCGAAGATTGTGTTTCAGCTCCAAGATCAAGGTGGGCATGCGGTTGGGCTTCAGCTTAATTGGCGCAATGGAACCCCAACATTTTTGTTCATTAACGAGGCATGTGAGATGTGGGTTCAGGCCTTCTACATTGCGGACTCGTTTTTAGCGCTGCCGGTCCAAAAGCATCTATCTTTCGAAGAGATGGCACATATTCTTGAGAAGTATCGAGTTCTTGAGTTCTCCCTGTTTGACAATACAAAAACAACGTTCTTCATAAGCACAGAAACACCAAGCTACACTTTCCTAACATTCCGAGATCGAACTTACGCGATTGGCAGCTTTTATGATGGGGTGTTTGGCGGGAATGGTGAAGTTGAACCTGGGTTGAAGTTCTACGATTTTAAAGACTACGAACTCTTGGCTATCGCAGTGTTGAAAGATCCATTTTGGGAAGATCCTGCAATAATGGTCAACACTCAAGCATATATGGGGGATCGACTGTGGATCAGCGTATGGCCACAAGAGCAGGTAATTTCGCCAGAGCGCCTTTTTCAGGCATGGCCTTTAGATAAGTCGGTCGAAGAATTGGGCTGGGTCTCGGTAAGCGGCGGCTGCAGCGACGATTTCGTTGTGCTCGAGGGGGACGATGCGGACGCGTTTCGTCAAGCACGTACCTGGCTTTTGAGTCAGGAGCCTGCAACTAGCGCAGGTCACTTTGCAGTTCCGATGGTCAGCGGCGAAAATCGCTATTGGGTTGAAATGGCCGAAGGGCTGCCGGTAGAAGATGAATTTGGCTATGTTACTTTTCGAGGTGAGCGCGTTTATTACAGGCCATGCCCTACTGAACCGGAATAGAATGCCAATGGCAAAAAGCTGAGTTCAAAAGTGTCCGCCGTGCTCTGCACAGTGGGCATTTTTTTGCCCAAAACCTCACTTTGCACCCAGTGTCCGGAGTGCGGATTCAAGCTCTTCGTCGACGATATGGGTGTAAATCATCGTCGTGGAGAGGTCAGAATGCCCCAACGCCTTCTGGACCAGCCGGATGTTTTTGGTCTCGCGGTAGAGGCGAGTGGCGAACGTATGCCGAAGGGTGTGCGGCCCGATTTCGTCCGCGTGAGGGATGCCCGCCTTCTCCGCGTAGCTCTGAATCGTGCGGTGAATTGACTGGCGGTGCATCTTGCTTCCCGTTCGAGTTGGGAAGAGCCAGGTGCTTTCCGTCCGAACTTCCAGCCACCTTCCGACGAGGTCGCGAAGCTCGGCCGACACCCACAACACTCTATCTTTGCCTCCCTTCCCTTCGATGACGGACAGCTTGCACGTCGTCATGTTGAGGTGGCCGGGCTGCAGGTTGGTGACCTCTGAGACACGAAGACCCGCATCAAGCATGAGCCGAGCCATGCACAGATTTCGAAGTCCGGAGATCCAGCGAGGATTGAATTGACGAAGCAGCGCGGTGTGCTGTTCTTCTTCGAGAATACGGGGAAGCTTCTTGGTGCTCATCTTCGGACCGTGGAAAGGGTGCCCAAAGAGTTTAGCGAGGCTTTGACCTCAAGAAAAGGCCGTTTGTAGACATTCTGTAGAGAATGTCTACGTATCCGCACGGTTTCGGGGCTTCGGTCGCGATGGCTGGAAAATGTCTACGTATTCACCAAGGGAGGTTATGGAGGGTCCTTTGAAACGTAAAACTGGACGTGCACCTGATGGCTACCTGGATCAAATTGATAACTTGCAGCATCCCCAAATGACTTCACGCACTCAAATACGGCGACATTCTTAATTTCGCCGCCATCTTCTTGCGAGGCGATCTCTCCTGTTAAGCGAACGACCCCATCCTCCCCAACATCTACCTTCAAAAGCGAATCGAATGTGAAGTCAACGTCTTGGAATTCTGGATTGAAAGTCATCTGAAAATCTTCGTTGACCTGCGTTCTCACCACACCGTGGTGCATCACTTTTTCACTGCCGTCCTGCAGCACATCAATGAACTTCGCTCCAACAAAAACAGGCACCCCCACTCCAACGTCAAATGTGGTTCCAAAGGATGGCTCGCATGGCACCATGACAATGTCAGTGTCTGCACCTGCGTCCTCCTGCCCAACAGATAAGCCAGCATCTGGAGGGTCAGACACGCTCGCCGCGTCAGACGACGCGTCCCAATCGTGTTCAATAATAGCCGTCACACCATCACTAGATTTGCGATCGGATGCGCAACCAGCGCCGACAGCCAATGAAAAGAGGATTATTGCAAAAGGTGACTTATTTTTCATCCACATGAGGGACTCCTGGTGCGGCTCTAAATGAACGTATGAGGGTCAAGTGATGAGAATGGTGTCTCATCATAGAACGGCGATGGATCGCTACACCTCTCTTCAAAGCCGTCTGTGTTATTGCAGGTTCCAGAACACTGGTCCCCACCTCCACAGTAACAAGGCTCGTTATCTTGGCATACAACGGTCACCGTATGCTTGGTGCAGTGACAACCAGTGCCATAGGACCCCACGTAAGAAGTGCACGTCACCCTAGTCGTAGTTGCCGCTGGATCCCAGTCGAGTGGAATGAGAATGCCAGCATTCGTTTGATCAGGATCGGCCCCTATGAGCGGCGCCTCTCCAAACGAACCATCGTTCGGTATGTAGATATATGCGCCATCGGCGGACTTGATTAGAACCACCAGAGTTTTAGGAAACTCTGACAAGGTTTCTAAATAACTCACCACCGATGGACTCGAATGGTCGGGGTCAAACCCAGAACCAGTCAATATCGGATACACATCCCCGCCCGTAAGAATCTCAAATGAATAACCCTCTCCATCGAAGCAGACCTCTTCATCAAGATTGAGAAAGTTATTGAAAATGAGTTACCGAACATCGCCAACCGTCAAAGACGGCTCCAGTTGTGCTGGTGCTGTTCGCGCTGTTGTTTGCGCTTCGGTGGAATTGTCTGAACAAGCTGCGGTAACCAAGACCACCGAACATAGAAGTACGCCTAATCGATTCACTTTATCCCCCTGTTTGGGATGGGTTTTATCTGAGAAAACCGGTTCGGAAGAACCGGTTTTCGAACGGACAGATTCTGAACCCACAACATTCTTCCTGTCAAGTCGGCCTTTATTTCCGCCAATCCGGCTAACTGGGCCTTTTCAATTCGGTCGCCATCCACACCTTAACCTGCGTTACGTCCTTCATTCTTGGGTTCGACACCTCCTTTGAGATGGAAGTCGTTTTCGGCAAACAACACATCTTCAAATGCTTTCCGGTAAGTCTTCGACCCCTGAATCCTCTTTGACACCAGACTCAAAAAGCCCCTAAAGCGTGACCGAGCCGACGCCATTGAAACACTACGAATAGCGGCGTCTTCAGGAATATCTGGCGTGTAAAAAAAGTAGATCTGGACGAATTGGCCGAGGGTTTCCTCGATGAGTTCAAGCCGCTTAAGCTGCGACCGATTCGTGCGGTCAATGTTACCAAGGTAGCCAAGAGCTATCTTTTTGTAGTCTTCGGGATTCATGTGGTCAGACACGGACTGTTCAATAATATCGCCCATCGACCGCCCTTGCGATTGCGCAAACCCCGCCAAGTGGTTTTTGAACGCCTCATCCACGCGAACGTTGAGTTGGACCATGTTTTTTCGTGTGGTATTCAAACGTCCCCCTCTAATTTTTCTGGATGCAATGCGCTGGATTCGGCGCGAGCGAGATAGTCTTCGAGCGCTTTTGTCGTTAGCGCGCTCATCGAAATACCTAAGCGCTCAGCAACAGCTTGAATCTGCGATTTAACGTCTGGGCTCAGACGGACTTTGAACTGAATTTTTTGAGACATCGCGACTCCTCTCAGGAAGACGACGACTCATAGGTACCACAACGCAAAACGCATTGCTATACGTTTTTTTGCTCACTGGCCAAGTGTAGCAATGCTGCGGAATATGCCGCGTCATTAATCGTTACGCTATCCGTATCTGCCCACTCGCGGAGGTCCAAATCATCGAGCACCGGAAGCCATACGTAGACCAAAATCACATCATCATTCTCACTACTCAACTGCGGAGATGCGCGCCAAGGATAGCGCTCACCTTCATGAACCCTCTCCCACTCCTTCCGTATCTTAACCATCTCCGCATATGCAGCCGAGAAAAACGAACGTAACGACGTTTTGGCCTGCGTCGTATGCTCTTTCATTGCCTCAAATTCATGCGCATAGATGGTGAGAACAATGCACGATGGAGTGCGTTCGTCCGCCTCAACGGCTTGTACGTGTTCGGCTAAAGGTCGTCTGGGTTGGGGCACTTTAGAAATCCAAGAACAGGGTTTTCGCGGCGGCGGTCCAGCCAGAACGCTACAGCGGTGTAATATGCGTCCGCACCACTCATACTATCACGCTTGGCCCACGCCTCCAGTGGCGCCACCTGCTCAGGCAGGGTTGCTACTGTGATGCGCTTTTGATTCTTCTTTGGAAGCGGCATACCCAACCAAGGAAAACGGTCAAACGGGCCCGAGGGAGTCCAGGCTTCGCGGCTCTTAACGAGATCTGCATAGGCTTCAGCGACAATTGCCCGGAGGGTTAGCCCCTCATAGGACTTGATTTGTTGGTGCTGAGCCTCCGTCAATCGTATGCCTTGATACTGGCGCTTTGGGGCCAAAAGAACTCCTATCATCTGTAAAATGGGCGTCTTGGAAGGACCAATGGACTCGGAGCGAAACCTCCTATCGTCGGAGTTTGGCCATCTTTTTTCGCCGCTTTTCAAGAATTCCATCCACTGCAACATGCCATCCTGTGGCGTGCTCGATGGACTCCAGGCGAAGAAGTAACTCAGCGTGTGCCGCCTTCATTTCGAGGTGAGCGGCCTTCAACTCTGCGTTTTCAGTTTCGAGCCTTTCGAGGCGTCCCAGCGATGCTTCTAACGCGTCCAATCTCGCAGACGTTACTGACACTACTGACATCTCTGTCACCGCTTCCAGGGCGGTCTGTCTCGCAACTGCTACTGACATCTCTGCCACTGACATTTGCGTGTCACTGACACGGTAGACAGTGCCAGTGATGTCAGTACGAGATTCAATTTTCCCAGACTTCAGCCAGCGGTAGGCGGTCCGGTCGCTGATGCCCTGTTTTCGGGCTATCTTCTCAATTGTAGTCCATTCGGAATGGATGCGTGTGATGTTCATCTTGAACCCTTTACTGACAGTTACTGACAGTCCTTTGTCACTGACACGTGTCAGTATCTACTGACACGTGATGTCAGTCAAAAACACGACAAATCTACTGACACATAAATGTCAGCTACTGACACGTGATGTCAGTAGAAAATTTGGTCTCCGAAGCTCTTTCAAAGCTTCCAAATCCTGTCGTTACTCCGAAGCTCGAGCTTTTCCAGACGGGCTACTACAACTTCGCTTCAGTGACCACTCAAAGGAGGCTCTTAAGGGTATGGGGTCCGGACGGACCACACTGATATTCTGCGCATATTCCGGGCCCCAGATCGCTGCATAGCCCCCGTCATCACAGGCGCGCAGAACCACAAACATGCAGTCAGAGTGATTGCCACACATTT
>Ga0100385_1003000_pt1 | contig 15376 bp, 10 predicted proteins | sample CryGeymeta201509_FD_81543 | JGI IMG/M metagenome (GOLD analysis project Ga0100385, IMG submission 81543) | Groundwater microbial communities from Crystal Geyser aquifers in Utah, USA - Crystal Geyser metaG 2015-09 | ecosystem: Environmental > Aquatic > Deep subsurface > Groundwater | place: USA... | reverse complement strand
TTCGGAGCACGACGATGCCGCGTCGAACGTGATGGTGAAGTTCCGCGATGTGAGCTTCGGCTACGTGGCGGGCTCCGAGGTCTTGCACGACCTCAGCTTCGAGATTCGCCGGGGCGAGACGCTGGCCATCGTGGGCGCGACCGGCTCGGGCAAGACCACGACCCTCTCGCTCCTGCTGCGGCTGTACGAGCTCACGAAGGGTCAGATCCTCGTCGGGGGACGCGACGCCCGCAGCATGTCGCGGGAGCAGCTCAGAGCGCGCTTCGCGGTCGTGCCGCAGGACGTCTTCCTCTTCTCCGGTACCGTGCTCGCGAACGTCGCCCTCGGGGATCCGGAGCCTGACGCCGAGCGGGCGCGGGCGGCGCTCGAGCGGGTGCAGGCGCTCGAACTCTTCGAGGCCCGGGGTGGCCTGGAGGCCCGGGTCGAGGAGCGCGGGGTGAACTTCAGCGCGGGCGAGCGGCAGCTCCTGGCCTTCGCGCGGGCGCTCTACGTCGATCGGGACGTGCTCCTGCTCGACGAGGCCACGGCGAACGTGGACAGCGAGACGGAGGCTCGCCTGGAGCGCGCGGGCCGCAACGTGCTGGAGGGACGGACCGCGCTGGTGGTCGCCCATCGCCTCTCCACCATCCGCGGCGCCGACCGAATTCTCGTGCTCCACCACGGCCGATTGGTGGAGCAAGGGACCCATGACGAGCTCGTGGCTGCGGACGGAGTCTACGCTCGGCTCTATCGGCTGCAGATGGCCGAAACGGCCACGACATGAGCGGCCCTGGCGGCGGCTTCCGGCCGAAAAAGCGATTGTCGCTGGGGGCATGGGCCAGATCGTGTACCATCAACGTACAACGGGGGGCCGCCCCCGACGTCCAGGCCGATGGCTGAACACGCTCCTCTTGTCTACGGAAAGTACCAACTGCTCGAGCTCCTGGCTCGCGGCGGCATGGCGGAGGTGTTCAAGGCCAAGAGTCATGGCGTAGAGGGCTTCGAGAAGGTCCTGGTCATCAAGCGGATCCTGGCGGACCTGGGCAAGAACCCCGAGTTCGTGGAGATGTTCATCAACGAGGCGAAGATCGCCGTCACGCTCTCGCACGCGAACATCGTGCAGGTCTTCGACCTCGGGCGTGCCGACGAGACCTACTTCATCGCCATGGAGTTCGTGGCGGGCTCGGACCTCGCGACCGCCCTCCGGCGCAGTCGGAAGTACGCCAAGCCCCTGGCTCGAGACCTCTCCGCCTACATCGTGAGCGAAGTGGCCAAGGGCCTGGACTACGCCCATCGGCGCCGCGACGCGCAGATGGAGCCGCTGCACATCGTCCACCGTGATGTCTCGCCCCAGAACGTGCTCTTGAGCTGGGAGGGAGAGGTCAAGCTCACGGATTTCGGCATCGCCAAGGCGCGCACGACCGTCGAGTCCGGCACGGAGGCGGGCGTGCTGAAGGGCAAGTACGCCTACATGTCCCCCGAGCAGGCTCGCGGGGAGGATGTGGACGGGCGCACCGACATCTTCGCCCTCGGCACCGTGCTCTACGAGTCCATCGCCGGCGAGAACCCCTTCGATCGCGGTTCCACCTACGAGACGCTGCGGGCGGTGCGCGATGGACGCACACCCACGCTCGCCCAGCGCCGCTGGCCCGCGGGGCAGGGTGTCAGCCCCGAGCTCTCGGCCATCGTGGCCCGCGCCATGGCCCCGGATCGCTCCGAGCGGTACGAGAACGCAGGCCGCCTGTACGAGGAGCTGATCCAGTTCCTCTATGCCAGCGGCCGGCGCATCGGCGCGCGCGACTTGTCGTCGTATCTCGATGATCTCCGCATGGCCGGTGAACGGGGACGGGGCTCGACGGACGAACGCCGTCTGCGCGCGGCCTTCGGCAACGAGCCCGCGGTCGTGCATCAAGACGGTGACGCGACGCCCACGGAGATCCCGCGCCCGCGTGGCGCATCGACCCCTGGCGTCAGCGGCGCGGCGCGCCCGATCACGACCGGCGCGGGTCGTCCGGGGACGGGCGTGGGGCGCCCCCAATCCGAGGCCCGGGATGTCACGGCGCTGGTGCTCTCGATGGCACCCGACGACCCCCTGCCCAACGGACGAATTCGCCAGCTCATCCAGCGCGCTGGCGGCCTGGTGACGGACCAGAGCGTCGGCGAGAGCACCTCGATCTCCGGCCGCACCTTCGTGGCGGTGTTCGGGGCGCGCGAACCCGACGGGCGAGACCCGGAGGCTGCCGCCAAGGCGGCCCTGGCGCTCTTGACCGCAGCCCATCGCTCGACCGAGGGCGCGCACCAATCGTCGACCTCGATCGGCCTGCATTCGGGCAGAGTGCTGGTGGACATCGCCGGCGAGCTGCTGCGTGACGAGCACTACCTCAAGCTGCTCGAAGAGACGCGAGCCGTCACACGACGCGCCCCCGAGGGTGTGCTCCTGGCAGACCCTGCCGCGGCGCGCGGTCTGAGACGTCTGTTCGAGCTGGAGGCCGCGCCGGGCGGCGAGGACGTCCTGGTGCGAGGAGAGCTCGACGCCGAAGAGGCGCTCGGCCGCTTCGTCGGACGCCAGACGGAGCTGCGACGCATCGGCGAGGTCCTCGCCTTCGCGAATAAGGGACGCATGCGCGTGCTCTCCCTCATGGGTGAGGCGGGCAGCGGCAAGTCGCGCGCGCTCAAGGAGACGCGGCGGAGACTGCGTCTCGGCGGCCATGACGTCGGCATGTACATCGCGCAGGTCTCGCGCCAGGCGCGCGATGTGCCGCTGTCGGGCTTCCAGGAGATGCTGCGCGTGGTCCTGGGCGTCGACGAGCTCGACGGAGACGCCGTGGTCCGGGCCAAGGCGGCGCGCCTACGCGAGCTAGGCCTGCCTCGACCCGAGCTGCTGGCGGTCGAGAGCTTGCTGGGCCTGCGACCGGAGGAGGGCGAGGACGTGCCGGCCGTGCTGCCGATGCAGGCCGCCATCGCGCACATCGCCACGCGCCTGGCCCAGGACCGCCTGACGGTCTTCGCCTTCGACGGCACCGAATCCATGGACGAAGAGAGCATGGCCATGCTCTATCGGCTCGCGACCCGCGCGGAGGGTGCGCGACTGGTCATCTTGTTGGCGCAGCGTCCTGGCCACGTCCACGCCTTCCAGGATCTGCCCATCTTCGAAGAGGTCGACCTCGCGCCCTTCGACGACGAGGACGTCGCGCGTCTGACGGCCATCCGTCTGGGCGTCGAGGAAGTGCCCATGGAGCTCTTGCGCGAAGTCGTGGGCAAGAGCGGCGGAAACCCCCTGTACGTCGAAGAGTATCTCCGCGCCCTGGAAGAGGCGGGCGCCGTGGACGTGAGTTCGCAAGGCAAGGTCGCCTTCCATCCCGAGGTCGCTGCCGTGGAGGTGCCCAAGACGCTGATGGGCATCGTCGCGGCCCGGCTGTCGCGCATCGGCGGCCTCGAGCGTCATCTGCTCCGGATCGCCGCCATCCTGGGCGAGGGCTTCTCGTCGGCCTTGCTGGCGCGCATCGCGGACGAGGACCCCGCAACGGTCGAGGACGCACTACGCAGCCTGGCCGAGCAAGGCGTCGTGCTGAGGCGACCGGGCGGCGACTACCAGTTCACGCACGACATGGTGCAGCGCGTGCTCGTGGACGGCCTGCCCATCGAGTCCCGAAGGGAGCTGCATCTGGCGGCGGCGACCGGACTCGAGGCGTTGTATCCGGGACGCGTGGACGAGCTCGCGGAGCGCTTGGCGGCGCATTATCGCGAAGCCGGAGAGCGCGCCCGCGCCATCGACTACCTGGTGCGCGCGGCGGACAGGCACGAGGCCGAGTACGCCCTCGGCGTCGCCGTCACCGATCTCGAGTCGGCCATTCGCCTGCTCGGGCAGATGAAGAACCCGGACCGCGAACGCATGCTCGCCCTGTATCAGCGCGTCGGCGAGCTCGCCTACCGTGGGCAGGATCTCCTCGCTGGCGCCGAGCGGATGGCGGCGGCGACGGAGCTCGCTGACGGCATCGGCCGCATGGACTACGTGGCGCGCTTCTGCATGATGCGCGGTCGCCTGCTGGCCCACGCCAATCAACTCAACGACAGCCGCCACTGGCTCGACCGCGCTCGACGCGTCGCGCGCGACCTCGACAGTCCCACCTTGCTGCGCGACGTGACGGTGGCCACGGCCGAAACCGACGTACGCAACGGCGACTACATCCGCGCGACCTCGATGTTCCAGGAGGCCCTCGCCCTCGCGCGTGACGCCAGCGACCGCCGCGCCCAGGTCCGCTGCCTGATCCCCCTGGCGCTCGCCCTCGGCGGCTCCAACATGCGCGACGAGGCCCTGGCTGCGTTGGCGGAGGCGCGTGCGCTCGTGCGCGGCGAGCCCGATCGCTTCACCGAGTGCGAGCTGCTCAAGACCGAGTCCCTGGTGCAGCACTTCTGCGGCAGCGTCGAGCGCTCGGCCGAGCTCGCCGAGCAAGCGCTCGAGCTAGCCAAGGAGTACGGCTTCGCGCAGGAGGCCTGCGTCAACGCCCACAACCTGGGCGAAGACTACATGCGCATGGGGGACTACAAGCGCGCCTTCGCGCTCCTCCGCTACAGCTTCGAGACCGCTCGCGAGCACGGCCTGTCGAAGATGCAGTACACGAACATGCGCGTCCTCGGCTTCATCGACGCGGTGAAGTTCGGCTCCGACGAGGGTCGTGATCGCATCCTCGAGGCGCTGGTCTACGCCGAGGAGAACAACTACCTCTGGGACATCGTGCAGGGTCGCTACATGCTGGCGCTCGTGGACGCGTTGGCGGGCGACGAAGAGGCCGCACGTGCGGGCTTCCGCGAGGTCATGCGCCTATCGGACGAGCACGGCCAGAAGACGTACGGGGTTCAGGCCGGGCAGGCACTGCGAGCCCTCGACGAGGGCCGTCCAGTACCGCTCCCGAGCTGAATCGATCTCAGGGCGCGGGCGCGGGCGCTGCGGCAGGCGCGGGCGCTGCGGCAGGCGTGGGCGCTGCGGCAGGTGTGGGCGCTGCGGCAGGCGCGGGCGCTGCGGCAGGTGTGGGCGCTGCGGCAGGTGTGGGCGCTGCGGCAGGTGTGGGCGCTGCGGCAGGCGCGGGCGCTGCGGCAGGCGCGGGCGCTGCGGCATGAGCAGGCGCGGCGGCATGAGCAGGCGCGGCGGCATGAGCAGGCGCCGCTGCGGGAGCGGGCGTGGGCGCTTCGTCGGCCGCAGGCGCTTCGTCGGCCGCTTCATCGGCCGCAGGCGCTTCGTCGGCCGCTTCGTCGGCCGCAGGCGCTTCGTCGGCCGCTTCGTCGGCCGCTTCGTCGGCCGCTTCGTCGGCCGCTTCGTCGGAGCTGGGCTCCGCCGTGCCACCATCGGTCGCGTCGCCCGTGACCTCTGCGCCGCCATCTGGAGTCGCATCCCCAGCCGCACGTCGCATGGCGAGATCACTGCTGGACGAGAGATACGCGAGCGTCATCGACAGGATCATGAAGAGCGCGGCGCTGGTCCCCGTGAGCTTGGTCAGGAGGTTGCCGGCTCCGGCGCCGCCGAAGACCTGCTGGCCCGCGCCGCCCATGCCGCCGAACGCACCGCCCATGCCGCCGCCCTTGCCGGACTGCAGGAGCACGACGAGGATCAGGAAGATGCAAACGGCGACGTAGAGGATGGTGAGAAAAGTAATCATAGCGCTCCGCGGGCTTCAGCCCGCTGCCTCCACGATGGAGAGGAAGGTGTCGGCCTCCAGAGAGGCCCCGCCGACCAGCGCGCCATCCACGTCGGGACGTGCGAGCAGTTCGGCCGCGTTCGCGGGTTTGACGCTGCCTCCATAGAGGATCCGCAGGCTTCCCGCCAGCCGAGCGTCGAAACGCTCCACCAGGCGAGCGCGGATCGCCGCGTGGACCTCCTGCGCGTCCTCCGGGCTGGCGGTGCGTCCGGTGCCGATGGCCCAGACGGGCTCATAGGCGATCACGAGGCTCCGCAACTGGCTCGCGTCGAGGCCCTCCGTGTCCGCGTCGAGCTGACCGAGCACGACGTTCAGCGTGCGTCCGGCTTCCCGATCGGCGAGCTGCTCGCCCACGCAGAGGATGGGCACGAGGCCGTGGTTCAGGGCCGCCGCCAGCTTGCGGCGGATGCCTTCGTCCAGCTCCCCGAAGACGTGACGGCGTTCGGAGTGGCCCAGGATGACGTGGCTCGCGCCCGCGTCCTGGAGCAAGGGAGCGCTGATCTCGCCCGTGTACGCGCCTCGATCTTCCCAGTGCATGTTCTGCGCGAGGACCTCGATGCCGGATCCCTCGAGCGCCTTCGACACGGCGTTCAGAGACGTGGCCACCGGCGCGACGCCGACCTGTGCGTTGTGGGCGCGAGCCAAGCCCGCCTTCAGCTTGCGAGCCAACGCCACGGACTCGCTGATGGTCAGGTGCAGCTTCCAGTTGCCCGCGACGAAGGGACGGCGGTTCGAATTCATCGCCTCAATGCCTCCACCCCCGGGAGCTTGTGCCCCTCGAGGTATTCCAAGGACGCGCCGCCTCCCGTCGAGACGTGATCGAATTTCGCTTCGAGTCCCGCCTGACAGACGGCCGCGACGCTGTCCCCACCACCCACGACGGTGAAGCCGGGTGCCTGCGCCATGGCGGTCGCGACACCGAGGCTGCCCTCGGCGAAGGTCGGGTTCTCGAACAAGCCCATGGGGCCATTCCAGAACACCGAGCCCGCGGTACGAATGCGCTGCGCGAAGAGCTCGACCGTGGCGGGGCCGATGTCGAGGGCCATCGCGCCGCTCGGGATGGCGTCCACGGAGACGACCTCACCCTCGCTCGCCTCGAGGCGGGTGCCGACGCGCACGTCGATGGGCAGGAGCAGATCCACACCGGACTCCTGCGCCCGCTGCATCAAGCTGCGCGCGAGCGCCAGCTTGTCCTGCTCCACGCGACTCTTGCCCACGTCGAGGCCGCGCGCGGCCAGGAAGGTGTTGGCCATGGCGCCGCCTACGAGCAGGCTGTCGACGCGCTCCATCAGCGCCTCGAGCACACCGAGCTTGCCGCTGACCTTGGCACCGCCGACGACCGCCACGAAGGGATGGTCCGGATGGTCGCGAAGACGGTCGAGCACGTCGAGCTCGCGGATCATCAACAGACCCGCAGCACGCTCGTCGATCAGCCCCGGCAGCGCGGCCACGGAGGCGTGCGCCCGGTGCGCCGCCCCGAAGGCGTCGTCCACGTAGGCGTCGGCCAAGCGGGCGAGCTGCTGCGCGAAGGCGGTGGAGTTCTCCTCTTCCTCCGCGTGGAAGCGCAGGTTCTCGAGCAGCGCGACCTGTCCGTCGCGAAGATCGCCCACGACCTTGCGCGCGCCGTCGCCCACACAGTCGTCGGTGAGCAAGACCTCGCCCGTCGAGAGCAGCTCCGCCAAGCGCACAGCCACGGGTTCGAGGCTCAACGCCTCCACCCGCTCACCGTCGGGGCGACCGAGATGCGACGCCAGCACCACGCGCGCGCCACGAGAGATGGCGAGCTCGATGGTCGGCAGCGCCGCGCGGATGCGCGTGTCGTCCGTGATCCGTGGACCCTCGCCGGGGACGTTCTCCAGCGGGACGTTGAAGTCCACCCGCAGGAAGAGGCGGCGACCCTCGAGGTCCAACTCCTCGATGGAGCGCAGCGGGGTGGTCATCAGCCAACCTCTCCGGCGGCGATCATGGCCAGGTCGACCATGCGGCAGGAGAAGCCCCACTCGTTGTCGTACCAGGCCTGGACCTCGACGAGGTCACCGCCGACGACGTCCACCAGCTCGGCGTCGAGCACGCTGGAGCAGGACTCCCCCATGAAGTCGCGTGACACCAGGGGCTCGTCTTCGACGCGGAAGATGCCCGCGAGCGGACCGGCCGCGGCGGCGCGCATGGCCGTGAGGATCTCGTCGCGCGTCGTGTCCCTGGCGACCTGCACGGTGAGGCAGGTGAGGGAGACGTTCGGCGTCGGCACGCGCAAGGCCATGCCTTCCAGCTTGCCCTCGAGCTCGGGCAGGACGAGCGCGATGGCCTTGGCGGCGCCCGTGGAGGTCGGGATGATCGACTCGCCCGCGGCGCGTGCGCGACGCAGATCCGAGTGGGGCAGATCGAGGATGCGCTGATCGTTCGTGTACGAGTGCACCGTGATCATGTAGCCCTTCACGATCCCGAAGCTGTCGCTGAGCACCTTGGCCAGCGGCGACAGACAGTTCGTAGTGCACGAGGCGTTCGAGATGATCATGTGCTTTGCGGGATCGAAGCTGTCCGTGTTGATGCCGACGCAGAAGGTGCCGTCGATGTCGCCCTTGCCGGGCGCCGAGATGATCACGCGCTTGGCGCCCGCCTCGATGTGCTTGCCCGCCTTGGCGCGGTCACGGAACAGGCCCGTGCACTCCAAGACCACGTCGACACCGAGCTTCGCCCAGGGCAGCTCCGCGGGATCGCGGATCGCGGAGACGGGCACGCTCACGTCACCGACCACGAGGTTTCCACCCTCGGCGCGCACGGGCTTGCCGTAGCTGCCGTGGACCGAGTCGTGCGCGAGCAGGTGAGCCAGCGTCTTCGCATCGGTCAGGTCGTTGATCGCCACCAGCTCGAGACCGGGGGCCTTGCCGTCGAAAAGGAGACGCGCGATGCAGCGTCCGATGCGGCCGAAGCCATTGATTGCGATCTTGGTAGCCATATCGTCTCCTTGCTCATGGAGTCCGGCGTCCGCACCGGCCCTGCGAGGCGCGGAATCTAGACCCAAGACACCTGCCACCGCAAGCCAAGACGAGGGCCGCGGCGCGCACGTTGATGAATCGAACGGCAAGGCTCGCACGTCACGTCGGCGCCATGCGAGGAGACCAGATCGTGCGGCGTGATTTGTGGAGCAAGGGCGCCGCGCGTCGGCGCACGACGAAGGTCACGCGCCCCTCCGGGCATCGATGTCGAAGGCGTGGCCCAGACGCGTCGAAGCCACCCTACGCGCGGCGCAGGGTGGCTCCTCGGCGAGCAGGTGCTCGACTCAGGCGCCGCCGCTACGCGCGTCCGCCGTGAGCATCTCGAGCAGGGCGTTGGTGAAACCGACGATCTCGGACTTGCTGTGTCCGCCGGCCTTGAGCTCGCGGTAGACGGTCTTGGCGAGGATGCGAAGGCCGCGCTCGTCGGCACGTCCGGTGGCTTCGTTTGGAATGACAGCAGCTGCAGATGACATCATGGGGTGGGCGAGAGCATGCCGCGTGCCAGATCAATCTCGAAACCTTCGAAGTTCCGCAATTTGCCGTGATTGTCGACACTTAGGCCAACTTCAGCCACGTGACCTGTTTTGTGATGGGTCTCACGACGAGCCCGGCTGCGAAGCCATCTGCGCGATGGACTGCCTCGCTGCGCAACGATCTACGCACCGGCGTCGGCGGTAGCCGCTGCTGGCGCGCGAGGCGAGCTGCCGCGGGAGTCGGCACTGCGGCTCCGGCATCGGCGGGCGGTGCGCTCGCGCCCTCTGGGTCGGCGTCGTGCCCAGCCTTGTCCGCCTCGCCTGGTGCGTCGGTCGTGGGAGCCAGGGGCTCCGAGCCGGGCGCGGTCAGCGCGGGCACGCCGCCGGTCTCGACGTAGACCCGCATGTTGCGCAGGGCCTTGTCGAAGTTGAGGTCGGCGTCGTGCGCGCGGGCCAGGAAGTAGTGCAGCTCGGGGTGACTGCGCACGTAGTCCGGATCCGTTCGGATCAAGTCCTCGAGCTGCTCGATGGCCTCGCGGTTTCGCGAGGGGTACGCGTCCGAGGTCTTGTACAGCAGGTAGCCGTAGAGGAAGCGTAGCGCCGGTCCGCTGTGCAGGCGGAGCGGAGTCGGGATCTCCTCCATGGCCGAGAGCGCCGCTCCGTAGCTCTGCATGTCGACCGCGGCGCGCACCTCGTTGAAGCCCTCCGAGAGCTGTCGTGCCTCGCGGGGTGCGAGCTGCGGCCCGGGCACGGGCGGCTCGATGGACACGGCGGGTTCGCCGTCCGAGGTCATCAAGAGCGTGATCACCTCGGCCGCCACCAGCGTCAGGCGTCCGCCGCCCATGTCCTGTGAGCGGTGGATGAACTGGGCGGCCTCGGCCTTGCGCCCGGCGGCGATCAACGACAGCGCCATCCTCGCGTAGTTCTGTGCGCCCTCGGTGCCTTCGCCGAAGCCGGAGACGTTGGCGAGCAGGCGACCATAGGGCCAGTCCGGCGAGTAGATGGTGCTGAGGTAGCCCTCGTAGCGCTCGAAGCCGATCAGGTCGCGCGGCGCCGCGAACTCGATGTGCATGTTGTCATCGGTGTTCAACGGAGCGGGGATGCGCTGGCAGTCGCCGGTGCAGCCTCGATCGGGATCGTTGTTGGAGTCGGGGTAGTCGATCCATTGCCCGCCACGCATGCGCCTCTCGATGCGCGTATAGGAGAGCACCTCGTCGCGGTTCGCGAGCAGCGTCCGCGCGAGCACGTCTTCGGGCGAGTGGATGTAGGCGCGCTCGAGGGCCTCGGACACGCCGGGGAGGGCGAAGGCCGTCGAGATGCGGGCCAGATCCAGAGGCATGGGCGAGTCGGAGCCGAGGATCACGGTGTCGCTCGAGAGATCCTCCGCCGCGAACACCACCACATAGCGGAACTGGCTGGCGAAAGTGCGGAAGATGCTCTTGATGTTCTCGGGGCTGAGCTCGTAGAGCTGGACCCACTGGCAGTAGATGCCGCCGGGCTTCAGCCGTCGCTTGGTGATGCGGAAGTTGTCCGTCGTGAAGAGATCGCTGACGCCCGTGATCCACGGGTTCGACGGCTCACTCATGATCACGTCGTACTGCTTACGCGTGGACGCGAGGTAGTTGCGGCCGTCGTCGTTGATGACCGTGAGCCGCGGCATCTGCACGAAGGGAAACTCCGTGAGCCGATAGTCGAGGTGGTTCACAGATTGGAAGAACTTTGCCGCTTCGGGCACCGAGCGCTCGAGCTCGATCACGTCCACCGACGCCACGGGGAACTCGAGCGCCGTTCCCACGGTCACGCCCGAGCCGAAGCCCACGATGGCCACGTCGGCACCGGCGGGGCCTCCCGCGTGCATGAGCAGCGGATAGCCCGCCACCATCACCTGCGTGGGCATATCGTCGCCGTTCGAGGCGTCCACCTTGCCGTTGTTCTTGAGCGCGTAGTGGCGCCCCCAACGCTCCACCGTGACCGTGGTCGACTGACCGTCGTGGTAGTAGACGAGATCCGGATCACCCCACGAGGGGCTGCATGCGTCCGAGGCCAACGAGACGCGGAACACGCCGAGCGTCATCTGCGAGAGGTTCCAGCGCAGGGGCGAATCGGGGGCGCGCGTGAAGAAGTAGCCCGCGGCCAGGATGGCTGGGATGAGCGGCGCCAGCACGTACACCGTGGCGCTGTACCAACCCGGCAGGCCGATGCTCTTCTTGGACGACTTCTCGCCCTCGGGCGGCATCTCCGTGGTCTCCGCCGCGCTCGTGATCAGCAGGACGAGCGCCATCCCCAGGTTGAGCACCACGCCCCAATGCAGCGTGCGCTCCATGCCGATCAGCGGCATCAGCACGAAGCCGGGGAGCCACGCGCCGAAGATCGAGCCGATGGTGTTGGCCGCGTAGACGTTGCCCACGTCGCGCCCGACGCTGTCGCCGCCACGGGTCCAGATGCGCAGCGTGAGCGGGAACATCGCGCCCATGCCCAAGGTCGCGGGCACGACGCACAGGAAGGAGACCAGGAACATGAAGAACTGCACCAGCGGGATGTGGTGCTGCATCTCCGTCATCCCGCTCACGGTGGAGGCGAAAGCGCAGGGGATGGCGTCCTGGTACACGTAGTTCAAGAAGGCGGCGCCGCCGATCAAGAGCTGCACCAGAGCGAGCTGCAGCACGGGGTAGCGGCGCAGCAGCACCAGCACCGCGAAGAGCAGCGTGATGCAGACGATGACGGCGGCCACGATGTGGGCAAGCTCCCCGTCGCCGGTGATCCCGACCACGGCCGCGTCCGCCAGAGGAACCGCCAGCATCAACATGGCGGGCGCGGTCGGCCCTCCCGCTTGGAACCGTCCCTGCGCGGAGCCTCCACGCGTCGCGGCCCAGATGACCACGATGGGGGCGATAGAGACCACGCTCACCAGACCCCAGGTCTGGAGGCTGTCCTGGATCCCGAACACGGAGTTGCCCAGCAAGACGAGCACGCCCGACGCGAGCGCGGTGGCGGGGAGCACGCCCTTCTTCTTGCCGATGGCCGCAGACGCGATGGCGGATCCGCCCGCGATTCCGATCAGGAAGCCCACGAGGATCAAGCCGAAGGAGTAGACCGAGGAGCCGATCACCATCGCCAGAGAGCGGGTCCAGACCACCTCGTAGAAGAGGGCCGCCATGCCCGACACGCCGAAGGCGACGAAGGCCGCGCGACGCGCCGCGCGCGGGATCGGGTGGGCGATGTCGTCCGCGGGGTCGCTCGCCGCGGGCTTCTCGGGCTTCTCGGGTTTCTCAGGCGCAGTCTCTTCGGCTGCGGCCTTCGACGGCGCCTGGCTCGCCCCCTTGGGCGGCAACCACTCCAGCTTCTCGCCGGGCTTCCAGGTCGCGCCGAGCAGCGGACGCCGGAAGACGAAGATCAGCACACCGAGGGAGAGGTTCATCCCCACGGCCACGAGGTTCGTCACGTGCACGCCGAAGATCGGCATCAGCACGAAGCTCGCCAGACCCACGCCGGCGACGGCACCCAGGGTGTTGACCGAGTAGAGCGCTCCGACCCACGAGCCCACCTCGCCCGAGGCCTGATCGCGACGCACGAAATGCCTGGCCAGGAGCGGCAGGCTCGAGCCCATCAGCGTCGTCGGCACCAGCAGGATGGGCAGGACGCACAAGAAGCGGGCGAAGCCGAGTCCGAAGGTGCCGGCGCCGAAGGAGGCCCGGAGCTGCATGTTCACGTCGGCGAGCCAGCCCTCCGGCGAGATCATCGACGGCAACATCACGGCCCAGATTCCGACCAGCGTCTCCACGACGGCGTAGGTCAGGATCGAGTGCTTGATGCGATCGGCGTAGCGTCCCCCGAGCCAGGCGCCGAGGCCGAGCCCTGCCATGAACGCGGTGACGACCGTGCTGATGGCGACGCCCGTCGAACCGAAGACGTGCGTCAGCAGCCGAGACCAGATGGCCTGGAAGATCAGGCTCGAGGCACCCGAACAGAAGAAGGCCGCGAAGGCCATGATGCGCACGGAACGAGCGCTGGAGAGAGGCGCAGTAGAGGAGGCAGGGGCACGCACGGAGGCTCCCTTCAGGAGGCGGGAGGCCGGAGTATAGGCATGCGCATCCCTCTGTCACGCGGCGTCGAATCCGGCGCCTCCGGTGTTCTCGGGGCGGTTCGAGCGCCGACGTCCTGCACCTGGTCTAAGATGGGGCCATGGTGCGAGTAATCCCCCGGCGCGCTCTTCGACTCGCGATCGCGCTCGTCGTGCTGGCGCTGGGCCTGTTCGCCGCTCGGCGGCCTCAGGCGTTCGCGCAGCCTGGCGTGGAGGCGGATCGCGCCAGGCGGCAGAGAGCGCAGGGGTTGGTGGAAGAGGGCTTGCAGCACGAGCGCGCCGGCGATCTGGGATCCGCCATCGGCTACTACCGCGAAGCGGTCGCCGCCTGGCCCGGGGGAATCGTCGCCTACGCCCAGCTGGGAGAAGGGTACCTCGCGCGCGGGAACGATCAGGACGCGCTCGCGGCCTTCGACGCCGGGCTGGCACGTCATCCAGACGCGCTGCGGCTTCTGCTCGGGCGCGCGAAGGCGCTCGAGGACCTTCGACGCCTGGACGAGGCGGCCGAGGCGCTGCGCAGAGCGACCCGAAGGACCCGAGACTCGACCGACGCCTGGCGGGAGCGCGCGCGACTCGCTCAGCGTCGCGGGGCGTGGCTGGAAGCGCTCTTCGCCTGGCGTGCCCTGCTCGACGTGGCCGACGCGGCGGGGCCGACCGCGAGCCAGGAGCCAGCGCGCGCCGAGGCGCGGACGGCGATCCCTGCCCTGCGGCGCCTGACGCGAGGCATGGATCCCGCCGAACCCACGGCGAGCCCAGACGATCCAATCCTGCGGGCGCTGAGTCAGCTGCCGTAGCGCGCCTATCCCTTCGGTGCGCCAACCGTCAGCGTTGGCTTTGCAACGTCTGCTTCACCGCGCTGGTGGCCTTCTCGACCAGCTTGCTGGCGAGCTCGAGCTCCTGCGTGGTGCGATAGACGCCCGCTTGAAGCGCCAACAGCTGCTCCGGCGCCAGTCCGCCCGAGTGCTGCGCACGACCCACGGCGAGATCGATGCGACGTTGGCCACGGGCCATCTGTCGGGCGGCGTTCAGGGTCACGTCGAGCAGAGAGTGGCTCGCGCCGCTCGTCTCCGTGGCTTCGAGCGCGTCTGCGAACGACGCTTCACCGCGGTGACGCACCACGGGCCGGGGTGGCGGAAGACCTTCGCCGCGCACAGGACCAATACTCTCGGACATCGTTGACCTCCACGCGCCCTTGTCGAGCGTGGAGGGAGCGAGTTGCTCGAGAACGGTGGTGCCCAAGAACGACGGCGCCCAAGAACGCCAGGGGAGGGCGCCCGCGCGAGGGCTCAGCCCGTGGCCAGCGCGCGCAGCTGCTTGCCGAGGAGTGACAACGCCTTGGCGTGAAGTCGACTCGCCCATGACTTCGAGATCCCGAGCTCCTCCGCGACCTCGTCGAAGCGTCGATCCTCGAAGTAGTAGCCCATGATCAGCGCACGCTCGCGATCCGGCAGCCGCTCGACGGCCTCTCGCACGCGCTCCGCTTGCTCGCCCCCCAGGAGCTCCGACTCGGGCGTCTCGTCCGTCTGCTCGCGATCCTGGCCGACCGCGGCCATGACGAAGGCCGCGCTGACCTTGCCCAACGCGGCGTCGAGGGCGGCGGCCGTGCGCTTCCGGTCACCACGCGCCGCGGGATCTGCCGCGCGCTCGTCCACGATGGACTCGCCCACCAGATCCGCGGCCTCGGCTGCTCTCATGCGCTCCCACGCGCGCCGCGAGTGGAAGCCTTGACGCCTCACCCAGTCGACCATGGCGCCGCGCACGCGATAGTAGGCGAAGGTGTTGAACTTCACGCCCCGACTGGCGTCGTAGCGGGTCCTGGCCTCGAGCAACCCCTGGTAACCGGCCGCCATGAGATCGTCCGAATCGCCCCTGAGGTCGAGCTGGCGGGACACCTTCTGGGCGATGCTCCCAACCAGAGGCCGATACTCTTCGACGAACGCATCATCCAATTCCACTGCGTCATTTCCCATTCAGGGACCGAGTCCCGCCTGATTTCACGGGATACCACGAAGGGCGAGGGCGACGTCAAGGCATGTGCGCAGGCTTCTCCTCAGGAGGTCTTCGCGGTTAGTGTCCGAAGCGAAATAAGCTGATCGCCTTCCTGCGTCGAGGCGCCCCGCTCGCAAGGCGCGAGGAGCGAGCATACCGGGGGTA
>Ga0100385_1002994_pt1 | contig 15397 bp, 20 predicted proteins | sample CryGeymeta201509_FD_81543 | JGI IMG/M metagenome (GOLD analysis project Ga0100385, IMG submission 81543) | Groundwater microbial communities from Crystal Geyser aquifers in Utah, USA - Crystal Geyser metaG 2015-09 | ecosystem: Environmental > Aquatic > Deep subsurface > Groundwater | place: USA... | reverse complement strand
AAAGCACTTTTACCGTGATGGTGATTTCAGGCTTGTCAGCAGCTTCAAGGATTTTGTTCAATTTTTCCTTGATTTGTGAGAAGAGATTGGTCCTGAATTATGAAGAGATTTTACCTTTTTTCAATAAAGGCAGGCTTTTTGGTTTCAACAAAACCACCTCCAAGTTTGACGTTCTCTTCAATCTTTTGTCCATGAGACTCAATTGTTCTTTTGCCTTCCATAAAGATAACAAAATACTTAAAATAATATAAAAGTAATGTAAAAATTGCATTTGTTCTTGAGATGTTAAAATAAAGTATTCTTTGAGTCCCTGGTCTGGACACTCTCTTTTGTGCTTTTTGCCATTATCAGAAGTATAATAATAGAATAACATGAAGATATCATAGATATCCGAACGAGTCCTTGACTTCTGCAATAACAACAAAATGTAAATCAGTGTGGCACTCCTTGCGTCAGCTGCCTACCAGCTCTATCAACGATTCACTCAGAAATAGGTTTAAGGGAAGAAAGAAAAGCATTTGAGCAAGCTCGATTAATTGAATGTCCCTGTCTCCTCAAGTAAAGAATAAACCACTCAGAAAATGTCGAAACCAATTACATTCCTGAATCCATCCTTCACTCTGAAAACGCTCTGCTTGACGAAATTCAGCACTTGTATAATCCTGCCTGCAAAATTATAAAAGTTCCCCATCTTGTGCTCGAACTGGTATAATTTCATTTATTCAGGGCTTTAGAAACATACCCTCGATCAAGTCACCACTTCTCAGCTAAAATCGGGACAAATGTAAAAGAGGAGGACAAGGATTTATTCCCGAAAAATCATTTATTTACAGAGGATCCTTTGTTTTGTCCAAAAACTCATATAGTCAAAGTTAGGATTTGATTAATCCAACTTCATGGTTATTGGCAGGCCCTCGAAAGTTCCTTCATTTCAAATCAACCGAAGTCAAAGCAGCCATTGTCACCTGCGGAGGTTTATGCCCGGGGCTGAACGTTGTCATTAGATAACTGTATAAAACTCTCACTCTTTACGGCTGTCAAGAAGTATGGGGAGTCAAATATGGCTTCATGGGTTTCTACTCAGGAGAGGACTACTGGATTCGACTGAACGAGAAGCTAGTCAGATAACTGCAGTATCAAGGAGGAACCATTTTTGGCAGTTCGAGAGGAGGTTTCGATGCTGAGAAAATAATTACTGCTCTTGTAGAAAAAGGCATCAATCAATTGTTCGTTATTGGAGGTGATGGCACACATCGAGGAATTGCTGCCTTGGCTCAAAAAATCAAAGAAAAAAAATTGTAAATTAGTTTAGTTGGAGTCCCCAAAACAATCGATAATGATATCCCCATCATCGACAAATCATTTGGCTTTGAAACAGCAGTCTCCTAAAGTATCAGGGCCATTAGGTCGGCTTATGTTGAGAGCAGAGGAGTCGACTATGGCATTGGTCTTGTCAGATTGATGGGCAGAAGTGCAGGATTTATTGCCATGTCTGCCACTAATGCCAGTCGAGATGTTGACATCTGTCTAGTTCCTGAGTTCAAGTTCGGTATTGACTGATAGATATAGATCTCAATGGCCCAAGTGGAGTGTTCGAATACATTTATGAGGAGCTCAAGACAAAGAGGCACTTAGTGATCGTAGTGGCAGAGGGTGCAGGTTAGGGAGTCCGAGACCTTTAAAACCTGACACAAGGAGTCGAAAAGGATTTGTCAGGTAACGTCAAGCTTCCAGTAATTAATTGTTCATTCAGGACATCGGCATCTATCTCAAAACAGAGATCATAAACTACCTCAAAGGAAAAGGTCTAAAAGCCACTCTAAAATACATCGACCCTACCTATATGATCCGGACAGTGGCCGCCAACAGCTACGATAGAAAGATGTGCTCTGTTTTGGCAGCAGATGCCGTCCACGGCGCTATGGCGGGCTATACATGCTTCACCATCGGACACATCAATGACTATGTGGCAATGATCCCCATTTCCAGCTTGGGTGCTCCCCACAAAATCAAGAGTACCAACAGGGCCTGGCAACGGTTGTTAGCCTACACGGGACAACCCTCCTTCCAAAACGAGTGATAATTGGATTAATTTAAATTATAAATGGACAAAAACCGAAGCTAGAACGAAACTATTCAAAAATTATGCATAAACCGCAAACAATAAAATTTCGAGTACCTGAAGTAATGGGACATGCAGAGAGCTAAAATACTGATGATCCACCGTAAGCTCATTGACGATTTGGACGACTCCATTCAGAGCAAATTGGCAGAGTCGAATGCATACATTGATGTGGTCAGACAATTTTTGACAGATTTGCTCACACAGAAGGTAGAAACGGTATGAAATAGATCAAATACGAATTGCAAGTGGTCAACAACCCTGAGTCTAAAATCAAGAACAACTTGGCAGGCAAAAGTATTCATAAAAATAGCGCAAAATCTCTGGGTAGATTGTACCAAATCACCAACAACTACAAAGGTTACAAAAAACTCAAAACTATCCTGTAAAATGGACTGGAAAAGCTTGAGTAGCTGTTGGTCGAAAGTAAAGATGTTGTGAGCTGTAGGCCAGAAACAAATATTTTAGACCAAAACAAAGATTGAACTCACCATCAACGAGACCCAGAATAACAACAGTGCAGCCCTCGACCTATGTAATTCGATTGTGAGCATTTTCAAGGATCAAAAGACTCTCAAAACACAACAGTGCGAAAAAGATATGTATAACGAAGAGCAGCAGTTCATCTATCGGGCCTTTTTACAGACAGAAGTTTAGAAATAACTCGGAAGAGAGATGATCAAGTACTTGTAGTACATTGAGTAGCTTGAGAAACAAAAATTGGTCCTCATCAAAGAGGTAATAGGCAGTTACCTGGATGGGATCAAGGAAGAGCATGAAGACGAGATACAACTGAGCTCCCTTCAGGATATTCTAAAGAAAGAAACTGAGAACAAGTACATTTAATAATGCTACTCATCTGATTAACTGTTCAGCAAAAGCGTCATCAAGGAATTTGCCTACGTTCAAAAGGTGCACTAAAAGCAAATCAACCTTAAATATATCAAAAATTTCCTCTGCAAGTACCAACTCAACTTATGTAGACTGTAGTTCGAATTTTTCAATAATCTGAGCTATCTCGTTTTGAAATAGTACCACATCTACGTCAAAATAGGGCCTTAGCTGGAGGAAATCAGTATTGTGGTGACCGTCGATGGCTTTTTGAACTTCTACTTCAATAAAAAAATAATCAACCTCAACAACAACTCCCAGTAGACCCTCCTCTAAAGCATCGACTACTCGGCTAAAATAGACAATTCCTTCCTTATGACTCGCAACGGTGACATCACTCTTTAGATCTAGTGTAAAAAATATACAAAACATTCCGATTTTTTGGCACTTGAAAAATTGATAATATTGGTATTCAACAACGAAGACCAAAGAGAGTAGTTTGTTGAGTTTGTCAACCACCTCATCAGCTGATTTATATTTGTGGTTATTGAACAAATACAATGATGGCTGCCCTATGACTAGATATTGCTATTGGTATGTGCTCTATCATTTCTTAAAGGACTCCTCCTCGACGTCGTCCTCATATTCTCCAGGAGGTGCCATGTGCCAGACGTTGCTCTCGACGGGGAAATCGGGGTAGTAGAGGAAACCATAGGTAGGTTTTCGGCCGATCTGCCTGCCTGTATAATATCCGAAGGGATCATTTTTCAGTTGCTCATCTGACCAAACGAAAGCTCTGCCGTTGTTGGGAGAATATTGCCTGGAGTCGTTGATGAGCATGGTAGGATCCATGTTGTCCCTGATCCTCTTCTCGAAGTACTCTAATGTCTATCCAAATTTGGCAGAATTTTCAGGTACGTTCATGATGCCCTCCATCTTTTCTCTGGCGATTCTGATGTTTTTATGGTAATCGTAAGGGTCGCATCTGTTTTCGTTGACGGTCCACTCCTTTTCACGACGAAGAAGGCAACTAGATGAGAAGAGACATACCGATACATCCTGGTGATCTTTTGGGTGGAGGTGAGAGTATGCGGGTACTCAGTCATGTAGCACATCAGGTTGATGACCTGACTGATGTTGTAGTTTCTGAAGAAATAATGGGCTGATGCCATTCAATAATTATTAATAGTGAAGTCAACTTCAAACAGTATGGAGCAAAATCAGTGGAAGGCAGCCTAAACAACACTGCTGTTCTTCACCAGTTTAGAAGAATGGTTCGATCTGGCACGTAGAGACTCGGACGAACTAGATTTCAACCTTGAACGGACCAGACTGCTCTCAAGTTTACATTACAGCTTTATCTTTTCTATTTCCTGGCTGATCTCATCACATTTATCTTTATCTCGCTGGTACTGTTTGCTAAGGTTCATCTTCTTTTCCTCGAGCTCTTTGATTTTCTGACTATCGTAGGCTTAGAACTTCTGATAGCTCTGGATTCTTTTGTGATAACTGGACATCGCTGATGAGTTTCTGGTCTGGTAAAATTTATTGGTGCTTTATTTGACGTTCTTCTTGAATTTTTAGATAGATGTGACTCTACTCTGAGTTAGCAGTGAGTTACCCTATTGCTGTCCCACTATTTAGCAAGACTTAGCGACTTCATCTCCTTAATCTTGTCATTCTAATTCTTATGCAGAGAAGCTAATGATCTTTTATTTTGGAGCAAAATATCTCTAGCCTCCTGTATCTTCCTTACTGATTGACTTTTGATGACCTGAGCGTTGTGCTGTTTGTTTTATATGGTTTTTGCCTTATACTATTGAAACAGCTCCCTCTGGATATAATGTAGAGTACCCTGCGGTAATCGTTGAGGATTCGATTGTTGACCTCTTTGGTGTATTAGAGCTCCCTTTTCTTTTTTTGAAGGTTGCTCTGCATAGACTTTTCAATTCTTTCGATATAGGCGACGTCCTTGTTGAGCTTGTCCTTGATGAGATGAATCTTATCGTGTTCTCGTTTCTGGTGATAGTAGCGTTTGGCGATTCCTTCATCTTCGGGATTGATTTTATTGATATAGCTGCTTATGGCATACTGTTTGTAAAAACCTTTGTTCCTGTTCACACTCATTAATAAAATTAATATTTGTAAATTCGCCCTTTTTAAGACCAACAAGAACCTTTCTGTATTCTCCAAAGGACAAGGAAGATGACTGTTTGTTTTACTATCATATTCGAGATGGATAGATATAAAATGATCTCATGTATTGGCTCTGTGTGAGAAAGTATAATATAATCAAAGATCAGCAGTTGCTATTGAGGATCCCTAAAATGCATAGAGTAAACCGTAATTATACCGACACCTATCATCAACCTCACCCTGGCCACCAACAACTTCATAAATCACCACTCCGACGCCAAAATATCAATCAGCATCATCCTGCCAGATCACCCATCAGAAGCAGAACACCCACTCGACATGTCTCACCCCTCAAAAGCACGGGGCCCTTCCCTTCCTCAATCAAATACATCAGTCATGTGTCCCCATCAAGATAACCCTCAACAAACTATGAAAACAAATCTGAGTTATCCAACGGAAAAAACCTGAGGTTTATCAACAGCAACTATAATGATAAAATTTATTAGACCGTCAAGAACGACAAACCTCAGGACTACAACAAACGTTCTGAGAGAAAAAATAGTGAAAGCAATCGACTTTTTGGCAAATTGGTTGATAAGATCCAATCTGGAAAGAAACCAGGCATGAAAGGACAGGAAAATTATCATAAAACTTCAGCATTTATTGAAAATTCTGACACCAAATACAACAGAATGGAACAAACCACAGGCAGAAATGAAGGAGGTGTCTTCAGACAGCTTTTTACTCAGGTCAAAAACAATGAGCCCCGGTCCAATAAAAAACTATCGATGAGACAAACAACTAATGAGCCTGCGGAATAAGGTGAGGAGCTAAATTGTCTTGTCTACAAGATTAAAAATCCATCGACTCATGAAGATAGAGATTTGAGCCCTCAAACGCCAGAAAACAACTATATTTCCGAGTCAGCAGCAGCCAATATTCCCACAATTTTCATGAAAAGAAAATATTCCAAGAATGAATTCGTTCCTGAGCAATTGAGAGTATCTCAGAAGACCCCTCCACCTCAAAAGAAGGTCGATGAATCTGAAGACATGGTTTAATTCAAGATGTTCCTAAAGATAATCGAAGGAGGAAGCAACGATACTTACAGAGCCAAGTGCCGCGATGAGGTGGTGAAGATGTCGATGAAGGTAGACGACAGTCTGAGCATGGACCCCTTTCTGTGATATCTATTGAGTTAATTTGCCTGATGCCTTTATTATTATAAATATAACTTCATGGAATTTATTCGACAGGAAGTGAACAATCTCATCGTCTAAAATATATTCAACTAAGAACATGCGCTCGAATTACTCGGTTCGATCAAGCCAACCTTCAACACCGTCATCTTCCGCAATGTTGGAGTCAAAATCATGAAATTGGTATACCCATGATTAATCTAGATCCTCAATGCATTTTAAGAAGTCCAGATAACTCACGTCAGCATCGACTATAACTGGAACCATATCATGATGTCTCCCAAGTTGGTCTGCTACGATAAAAATCAATGGAAGACCCTCCAGCAATTGAATAACTGGAATCGAGAATGGTCAGAACTTTTCACGAATTGCTATTTCCTCACCACAGTCGAGTTCAACATTCACTGCTCGTGGATGGATAAACAATTCGCCTCAGCATTTCTCTAAGGAGTCTCTAGAATACCTAATATTCAATACGTCAAAGCAAACCTCAGCTCGAAACAAAGAGAAGTCGAGCAAGTTGTGGAGGGAGTTCGCAAGGCTCAGATATTTGGGCATTTTGAAGGCAATTTCCAACAGTTATGCTGATGTTCGATAGCTTTATGCTTCAGATTTGTTGTGTTCTAATATTTGGCATGATGGTTGACAGAATAAATAAAAATAAATAAAAAAGGCCTGAAAAAAGAGATTTGGAGCCTTGGCAGCTTATTCGTCTAAAAATATAATCACTCCTTTTATTGTCGACTCATCCTTATTTTAGCCTCAGTTTATAATCAAAACTGGCATTAATTACGTTATTATTATTATTAACTTGGACCTCCTGAAAAACTCCTTTCTTTGTCTCCTCACACCCGATCTTCATTCTTTTAGGCATGTCAACAGTATTTTTGCTTGTCCTTCATCGTCCAGTGTTTTATATCCATAAAGAACGTGATTTTCATTGTGAACTGGTAAAGAAAAAAGCCAAAAACAGAAATATGAATTCATTGAAGAAGCGATAGGAAAGAGTAGCTGACACATAAAAAGGAAAGACCTTCTTTTTTGATGCTGACATCCATAAATTCTTCACTTTTTGCTGAATTACTAGAAAATCGGGCAATTTTTTGTGTCGACAAGGAATTTGGTTGGCCATGAACTTTTTATCAAGACTATCCCCAAAAGGGATACATATTTTCATGAAATTAGGACAGAAAATGCCTTCTGATGGCTATGTTCAGACAGCATTTCCAGCTGCCAGAATCTGATTCAGCATAATTATGATGACGGCATATGTCAGCCACGACTTCTTTCATGATCTCCTAGTTTCATGGTACTCCTTAATAATTCCACCAACTTCTGCCAAAAGGGGAGCCTCTGTACTGACTGATCTCTTCTACTTCATCTTCAATCTATCTCCATCTTCATGCTCTTTGCCCCCTTGCCTCGAGGCCCAACACCCGCCTTTGTGTGTAAAGTGTGCAGGAGGGTGTGGATATCAGAAGGGTGCTACTAAGAGTCGCGGAGGTGAGTGGGCGTTGTTGAAATATGCCGAATGGTAGCTTTGAATTGAGCTAAAATACAAACAAGACTAATAAACGGAGGTAAATTAATACTAAAATTAAAAATTGAAATTAACTCCATAATTTTTTTTTACCGTAATCATTAGAAACAAGAAGGGCCGTTCCTGAAAGTGATATCTGACAGCAAAAGTTCAGACCAGTTTGCAGCCTTCGTGGACTTTAGGAAAGGGTCAGCTGGATAATCCTCTGGTATCGAAGAGTCACAAAATAGATGAAATCGGAGTGCTGAGGGTATGAATAACTGTATGGCGAGGAGCATAAGCTGGTAGGAGTCGAGGAAAGGCGAGAGGCAAAAGAACAGGCCTCCTATCTTACCCCCCTCAAAATAAACCAATCAAATTAAACCTATTATATTTCCGGGATTATAAGTAACGAAAAACCCAAAGCATCATTAATAAAGATTACTCATGCCCAAAGCCGCCTCCAGATCCCAAGTACAACTACATCTATTCAGTCAAGAAAATCCGCCTCTAGACCCAAAGCCGCCAAGGTTGCTAAGACCTCCAAGGCTGCCAAGACTACCAAGGCTGCCCCCAAGAGAGCTGCCAGACCTGCAAAAGCTGCCGCTGTTGCTTCTCCTGCCAAGCCCGCCTCTCCCGCTAAGCCTAAATCCCCTGCCAAGCCCAAGAAGTCAGCCACCAAGTCTGCATCAAAGGGCAAGAAGTCTGCCACCAAGCCCAAGAAGTCTGCTTCCAAGTCCAAGAAGACCGCTCCCAAGTCAAAGAAGATTGTCAAGAAGGCAGCCAAGTCAACCGGCAGAAAGGGAAGAAAATGAAGTGAGTGATTCGCTTAAGCTTATCAATACAAGCATTTTTCCTGCATATTGCACTCCCCAAAAGAGAAACTATATTTACTGGTAAACCGTTTTTCCTCCTCGACATATTTTTTTCAGGCCCAGCCATGAATTAGCACAGTCGCACCAAGGGTCATCTGGCGATATTTCAGAAAATATCGTTATTGTATCATCGTCAGCTTTACCCCTGATATATTCCTTTCTAGGTTAAGAATGGCCGATCCGATTAAATTTCGATATGTTTAAGAGTGTGCTATATGCTAACCTTCAAAAAAAAGATGATAACGCATCATGAAAAATAATAGAAGATGTTGTCAGCTTGCTTAACAAGATGAACAAGTTGGAGATATATGTGGAGAGTATTATTAACCATTAAAAGATTATTTTCCTTCCAAAAAATTGAAGATTATCACAAAGAATATTCTATTGAATACATGTCAACAAAACCATAATCTCTGTCCATTTCGAGGACCCCAAGGCATCTTGACACCCTCAGGCAAGTCCAACTTGAAAAAGGAATCCTCCTCAAGAAAAACAGAGCTTCTCTTGACGAATCATCTCTCCAGAGATACACATCTCTCAATTCTACACAATACTCGGTTCCTAACAGCCAGAAGTGCTCTAACTCTTACCTTTCTCTTCAAGTCCTGAAGAATCAAACACAATAGCGTTGGAACCGGACCCCATCAAGAAACGTTCAGAAGTTCAAAGTCATCAATAGAAACATTGATTGGAGCCGCCTGAATATGAGTCAACATCGGCCTCGTTTTGATCGATGGGAGAGTAAGTTTGTGAAGAGATTGGCAAAAGTAGGCCAGTCGGATCTTGTTTTTAAGCTTCTGAAGTGATTTATAATTTATATTTATTACCGATGAAACAACCACTATAACTTGAACTCATACCTCCAGCCACCCTACATCATAGTACCAGCTATTCTTCTCATATCCGAAGAACCTACCTCTAAAATTTCAAAGAAAGCAACCATTTCAAACGTCTAAAGCAGATAATCATCATCAGCATGTGCCTCATCTTTGTCTGTTATCGACTATTCTGGTAGGTTGGAGTTGACGAGTGCATCAGAGACTTAGGGCACTACTACACAACAACCATAAACCGCATGCTCAACGAAGATGAACTATTTTATCAGGTGGTGATGATAATCGCTCAATAGTCTATTGAAATTAATATATTTTGCTTGTGCGTATTCTTCACTTGGAAAGTAAAAAATCTCAGAGCACACCTCTTCATCGCGCTCTTCTATGGTATCAGAGGAATCATGCTTGTAAATTGAATCATAATCAGAATATTGAGCAGTTCCCCTATCCTCCTTACATACGCTGGGATGCGCCGGTTGTTCCCACATTCACAGTGACTTATGGTATCACTCGCGATTATTTCTATAGCGGACACACAGGACTCATGCTGTTCAGCACCTTCGAGTGGAAAAGAGTAGGTATGACTTGGCTATACTATCCAAACTTGGTGTTGACCCCTTTTGTTGTGATGGTGCTCCTGTCAACAAGAGTTCACTACACCATCGATATCGTGGCAGCCTGCATCTTCACCTTCTGGCTTGAGCGAAACGTGTCCAAACATGTGGTTTTGTTCGATCGACTCTGGACTTTCATTTTGGAATAAGCAATAGCTTTGCTCAGAAAGGTCAAAGGGTTATTTTAGTGATTGTTACTTTTACTATAAAAGATTAACTTTAATTCTCTTATGAACTAAATCAGGTACATCGACAATCCTTTCGCCAAAATATTCAACATCGTCAACCCTGACCGCGATCAGCTCTATAACCTGCTCCTCAAATTGTTGAGAACCTTCTTCCAAGATGTAAAAATTCCCACCGCTCAAGCCAATGCCTCAGACCTGAAAAAATCAAGAGAAGACCCCTTTGCCTATGTGGGAACTGCAGGGTATCTGGTCATGTTCATCAGACTTCACGATTACTTCTCGACCAAATAAAACAGATAGAGTGAGGTTATCAGATCGAGGACTGACCTGGTGGGAGACGAGGGTTTGAATCAGCTGACAGACCCATATTTCTATCTCAAACTTGCACAAGAGCAATACTAGTATCTTGCTCACTACACCAACACTCACAAAAAGAAAAAAGATTGTTATTCTTTCTTTATGAGCGAAGTGGCTATCTGGGTCTGTGGAATGCACATCGCTTTCAGGATCAGAAATGCCGCCCTTTTCAGGGAAAACTAACACATAATGCTGCAGTGCTTCTAAAGTTTGAAGTAAAACTTGCACGCACAGTTGTGGTAACTACTCTATGGAGTTCCAGGATTTCTATATTCTGTCTTAGAATTGCAGAAAAGCTACGATAATGCTGAGGAACTGTTCAGAACCAAATTTGGACCGATCGCTGTCGAACTGACTCATCTCATCATCAAGGAAGGGATTACTAACTACGAAAGATAGAGCAAAAACAAAGTCATCTTGGACAAACTGCCCGAAGACTTCAGACTGGTCTATCATTTCCACAAGAAATAATATCTGGGAGGAGCTCACGGTCTTGGGGGTAATCTAAACATTCTGTTGATATCTCTCAAACAAAACGACTTCGGAGCTGACACCATGCTCCTTGTCAATCTGATCAAAGCTTCTATCGGTTTCTTACTGAGACATCTCATCAATGGAAACTTCTCCACCAGCAGTCAATCAAAAAACATAAAATTAGTCCATTTCTGCCATGGAGCTCCAGGAATCGTCACAGCACTTGCCAAATTTGCTGATATGTATCCTTAACTGGGAATTTCGATCGGCTTGAAGGAAGTTATTGAGGTGGCTCTCAAGCATATATGGAATTATGGAGTCCTCAAGAAAGGCTTTGGATTGTGCCATGGAATTTCAGGTAATGCTTATGCATTCATTTCGCCATCTGTTCAGTCCCTGTTTCATGACAGAACAGCTGAATTTACTAAAAAAGCCCAGTTCTTTGCTCTTCTGCATGAAGAACCCGATGTAATGAGAGCCATCAGAGCATACAACTTTGAGGACAGAATGACAGTCGGCAAAAGCGACGAGCCTTACTCTTTAATGGTTGGCATAGCAGGGGACGTTTGTTTCACAATAGATGTGCTCAAAGGTAGTGGCTATTTTCCAGGTTATGATTTGTGATGATGTGATTATAAAGTTAAACTTTGACTGGAATGATAGACTAGGAACGGCAGTTATTTCCCTTTTGCATCGTGTGGACAGTGATTCCCTGCATCTCCTGGCTCTTCCCCGTCATCGGACACACTGGCATTTGCGAGTACATTCATTTTTAGTCAGCTCATAGGGTATTGTCAATGACTTCCTGGGCTACCACATCAACGTATCTCCCTTCCAACTCAGAAAAAACACATGGCTTTTGGTCGACCCATCAAATACGTGCAACTATAACCCCAGCAGGCACAGTAGTATGACTAGGCAATCAAATAAGCCAATGGATTGTACTGCTAAAGAGCCCACAATCTATGCAGGTGAGTCTTCTAATACTCAGCAACAACTGTCACCACCACGTGGCTGATGTCTTGAATTGTGTACAATACAAAGGTAAGACAAATTGGAATCAAGTCGATATATGGTGGATGTGCATCTGGTCCTCGAGTTATGTCAACAAATGTTATGTCATGAAGGTCTACTGCCCCTTTGTTGTGATGGCCCTATTCGTTGCCTTCATAATCGCCACCATCAGAGCCACATGATATTTGTCCATTTTAAAAAAGGCTCGTTTTTCATATAAAAAGCGAGATTGAAGGAGAGAGGGCTATATCGCTTAAAATCGACAATTTTCATGAAAATTCTCCATTTGTGAATCAATTTGTGATAAAATGTAGAATTTTCAATAAATCCAGTTTACAACAAAGACGATGTAGGCCGAAGCTAATTCAACAGTCTTAATCTTCTTCATCAACGGAGTCAACGCTCTCCTCGGATGGAATGCTGTCCTAGCCGCACTCGATTACTTCGCTAACAGCTTTTCATAGTACAATGTCTACTCCTTCCTACCTGTGCCTCTCTTCGTAGCGTACATACTTGTGGGAGTCCTCTTCCACATCATCAGCAACCGCTTTCAATATAAAAACATCATCATCGTCGGAAATACTATCATCTTTTTATCTCTGATTGCCATCCTGTTGGTCTCTATCATCTTCGATCAAACAACAATAGGGTACACATTAATGTTGATCTGTGCCTTCTTTATTGGAATCGGTGGCAATTTATCCCAACTTAGTTTCTTCGCCATGATTAACTATCTCTCGCAAAACGTCGTTTCTAAATTCACAGTAGGAACTGCAGTTTCTGGCCTTTTCATAACCGGAGTGAGAGTCGTCATTACGCTAATATTTGGAGTAGAGGACAAATCAAGTACCCCCATCATTATATACTTCGTTATCGCTCTTGCCTTCAACGTCATGGACATGTTTCTCAACATTTATTTTTGCAACTCTAAAATCTACAAGAATACGATAGAGCCCTTCACTTTACAGCAGGACATGTAAACGTAAACTGCCAGTATGCTCTAGTCAGACTAAGCTAATAGTACAGATATACGTATCGGTAAGGTTGAGGATCAAAATTATTTCAAAACTCTCTATGACACTCTGATCAAAATCAAGCCCTACCCTTTCTATATCATGTTCACCTTCGTCATCACCTTCACTCTTTATCCTGGCCCTACCTTTGTCAAACCCTTCGATAACATCGATAACACCTGGGCTGTCATCCTGTTCAATGTATTCTATAACATCGGTGACACTGTTGGCAAATATGTGGCTGAACTCAAGGGAGCATTCAATCCTATGTCACTGGCCTATGTCTTTTTCGCTAGATTATTCTTCTTCTTTCCTATCACCTTTATGGCCAAAAATTGGGACAAAGACGATCCGATGACCAACAACGACTTCTTCCCCTTCTTTAACATTTTGCTATTCGCCATCACCAATGGCTTCTGCATCAGTACTTTCCTTGTTATATAGATGCCTCCTTCATTATGGCCTTTAAAGTTTCCCCACTGTAATACAAAAAATATGCGGGTGTCCTCTGCGGGCTGATTCTGCAGTTGGGCATCATTTTGGGAACAATCATATAAATTCCCTACTCCTACATCATCGGCATCAATTGATCTATGAATTTAAAATAATATAGAATCAAGTAAAAGAAGAGCCCTCTCCTTTGGCAGAACTCCTGTTTTGTGCCTCCTTGCCTTGCAATAGGTCCATCTCAACTCCAAAGCTGTAGTCTTTTATGAGCATGTCGGCGTTTGAACTCAGACAGTTCGGCCGGGTGATCTGGGATAGAAATTGATTTATTCTATCTCCATTTTGTGTATAAGGAGATGGAGAGCCGGTATCCACTGTCTAGATGGAAGTTTTTCCTGACAACTCAGCAGATTTTAGCATGTCGCTGCTTTTAACCAGAAAGTTGAAATTGTCTTGGTTGTACTGAGGGACGTGATCCACCATCGAGATATAGTTGTCTTCCCTTATGGGTATCTTTCCAGAAGCAAATAGATCAGCAGACACTTGATTCTTATCTTCTTACATGTTGACATCGCTGACCTCTCTGCATTTTGTCATATTGTTGATGTCGAACATAAGTGGAGTTTCCCCTCCCAGGGGACTTGGATGGGTGAAAAACCCAGAATGTCTGCGAGCTATATCACAAGAGTTGGCTAAGTCGTAGTTCCAGCTGCCAGACATGCTCAGATTATTGCTCTGCATCAGTTGATTGTTGTTGTCTTCGATTGTCCGGAAAAAATCTTCAGCTTTTCCTGCAAACATTGACTGCATGCTAGCCCCGAATCCAGATACCTTTTTCTACTTTGAATCCTGATTTTACACCTTTTGGACAACAGGAACAAAAGACGAGTTGAAAACTGGGAGCTATTCTACTTTGAATGTTTTGGCTCGAACCTCCTCCACTGGAGAAAGTACAATTGTTTTTGTCTACCTGCTTCTCTGGTCGGATGTTTCAGCTTGGGGACTAATATGAGGTGTCCTTGCCTTGATATTGTTAACCTTAGGAGGCTCAATAATCGAATCCTGCTCACTCTAGTGTTCTTACTCGATATTAGCCTAACTGTCTTACTTGTCCTTTATCTATTTCTTCTTCCCTTTTCTCTTTTTGCAGTTTTTGTTAAACTCCAAAATATCCCTCAGAAGTTCCTACTCGGAGTCATACTGCTTCTTTTACGGTTTCAGGTATTCCTCAGCATCAAAGGCCAATTCGACTATTCTTTTTTGAATGCCTGTCATTATGAAATCAATACATGGTGCAAGTTCTAAGGCTCGGGCTTTAACCTCATACTTTTCGTCGTAGTTTTCATCAACGACTGCAATCATTTTTGTCAAAAAGAGCTACTCGATAGTTTTGAACGCTTTAAATTTAACAGGATTGGATCTTTTTTTGATGTTGACGATGAATTTATTTATCTTTCTGAGCCCTTTCCTCAGTGTGGAGTAGAACTTGTTCTTGATGTTTCCATCTTCTTTGTCTGCCATTTTGGTGGCAATGATAGACCACTTATTCCCTAAATAAACCCTCGAGTACCATACTCCTGGTGCAACTTAAAAAGCAATTGCTACTCCTCCTCGCTCCAATTTTTCTTACGGCAAGACATTCTACAATTATTATTAATGTAGTTTATTTTAACCATTGAAATTACCATGAGAACTACAGTTTGTCATTAGACATCTATAATAGGGTAACATTTTCTTGATTAGTATATGTCAGGGATGTTTCAAATTGGATGTTT
>Ga0100385_1002991_pt1 | contig 15409 bp, 16 predicted proteins | sample CryGeymeta201509_FD_81543 | JGI IMG/M metagenome (GOLD analysis project Ga0100385, IMG submission 81543) | Groundwater microbial communities from Crystal Geyser aquifers in Utah, USA - Crystal Geyser metaG 2015-09 | ecosystem: Environmental > Aquatic > Deep subsurface > Groundwater | place: USA... | reverse complement strand
TCTTGAGTGGTAAATTCTTCATGAACAATATGTCCATCTGGGATAGGTAATCCGTCTTGAAGCATCATGGCAAGCATATAGGCCTTACCACCAACTTGAGTTAAGTTCTTAGGGAGTGAACTAAAAGAATAAAGCATAAATAACCTCTTTCGTTATTTATACCTAATTAAATACACTAATAAGCTGATGTAGATCACACATTTTAATTATTTAGACATTCTTTAGAGTATTCTCTTTGATATTCACTCAAAATATAATCCTCTAAAGAGTCAATCTCAGGATAATCTTGTTTTTCTTGAAAATCGAATAAGTATGCCGCCATCCCTAAGGACTTTGCCTTTTCGACTTCCTTGAGATTTTCAGATATATAGATCGAAGGACAGTTTTTCGCATTTTCAAGTGCACGAAGATATAAGACTTCACTTGGTTTCAGTTCTCCATTATGAAGTGGTAGAAAAATTATTTTAAAACTATTCCAACTAAAGCTTCCATCTTTCCAATTGTCTTGGATGTAAGTTTTAAGTGTTTTAAGTTTTGCTTCATGACTATCGCCAAAACTTTCGGGGATATTTGTGATTGCGCCAACAGAGAAGCCATTTGCAACTAAATCATTCAAAAACATTTGAGACTTTTTAAAATATTTGAAGTCTCCCTTCACTCGAGTATCAATGATCGTATTACCAAGATCGAGATAGACCCAAATACTTTTAGCTTGTAGGGAAAACTGCAAAATAAATAGAGTTATAAGTATTTTCATAACTCTATTATCTAACGAATTAAAAATTAAATCTTTATGATTTTAAACAGCTTATTACCAAACCCAAGAGAGGAGGTAGGCCTTGAATTATAGCAGGAATATACTTTTTAGGGGAAGAAGCAAAGAGAACAAACGATGCTCCAACGATAAAAATAAAAATATAACGGGCCAAGAATACACCTTGAACATCGCCTAGGTATAAAGCGTAGAAAAGACCAAAAGCAAGAAAGAGATTATAGAAGCCCTGGTTAAAGGCCCAAATCTTTACAACTCTTCCCTCGCTTGATGACAGCCTAAATCTCTTCAGAGTTTTATCTTTCATAAAATCAATACTCTCAAGTTTAAAGAATAAGCAGTGGAGAATAGCCGTAATCACAATAAATACTTGAAGACCAATACTCATCAATAAACTCCATTCGATAAAGATATAAGAATTTTACAAAAATACAGAATCGGAGTCCACACAATTATCAAACGCCTTTTCATTAGAAAGATATCGTAATATCATTAATACATGATTGGTTTTATCTTCTTAATTTTGACATCGATGTGTTTTCATATCCTCTTTGAATATAAGAGAAATTTCAAACTAATCTATATTTTTAAACCTCTAACAACTCTACTCATTATCTCACTTTGCCTCTACTATGGCATTTCCTCCAACAAGAATTTAGTTTTACTTGCTCTAGTATTTTCGCTCTTTGGAGATATTTTCTTAATGTTAAAAGAAGAAAAATTTATCTTGGGTCTTGCAAGTTTTCTCGTTGCACATATCATCTATATTTTTGCTTTTAGTGAGAATCTCACTCACCTACAAGTCCTACCAGTGGTTGTTCTTACTTCGATAGCGATACTTATTTATAGCTATCTCTACCGATCACTGAAAGCGATGAAGCTTCCCGTTTTGATTTATGTGATGGCCATCCTTATAATGGCGATAAGCTCATGGCAAAACTATCTCGAATACGAAGGACGAGAAACTTTATTAGCACTAATTGGTTCTTTATTATTCATGTTCTCAGATACAACTTTGGCAATCAACAAATTTAAGTTTCAGCATCAATCGTTTACATTTCTCATTATGTTTTCATATTTCAGTGCTCAGATATTAATCGCTCTATCAACAGTAGTTTCAAGATGAAGAGCCTCTTAGAAGTATCTCGATTATTTTTTAAGTTGGGCGTGATTTCTTTTGGTGGACCGGCTGCTCATATTGCTATGATTCATCGAGAAGTTGTCATTGAAAGAAAGTGGATGAATGAAGAACATTTTCTTGATCTCATGGCCGCGACCGCTCTTATTCCAGGTCCTAATTCTACAGAAATGGTTCTTCACTGTGGATATCATAAGGCCCAAAAATTAGGCCTAGTGTTGGCAGGGCTATGCTTTATTGTACCGGCTTGTCTAATGACCGGGCTCCTTGCCTATTTTTATACTCTGGCCTATCAATTTCCAAATTTTGAATCCTACTTTATTGGAATTAAGCCTATAGTCTTAATTCTTATCTATCAAGCAATCACAAAGCTTTGGCCAAAAGCGATAAAATCGAAAGAATATATAATCACTGTCCTATTAGTTCTTGGACTTGGCATCCTTGGAGTCGGAGAAATAACGGCTCTTTTAATTGGGACATTATTTTCTGTTTTCTATTTTAAAACTAGGAACCATTTTACAAATAATAGTATCGCTCTTCCTGCCATTTTTTGGGTCTTTGCAAAAATTGGTTCTGTTTTATTTGGCAGTGGTTACGTACTCATCGCCTATCTTCAAGATGAGATGGTTGTCAAAAGAGCGTGGCTTACAAGTGCACAAATTGCTGATGCTATTGCGATTGGACAATTTACCCCAGGCCCAGTTTTATCAACAGCGACGTTCATTGGTTACTTGCTCAATGGAGTTCAAGGAGCAATTGCAGCGACGATTGGAATTTTTCTTCCATCATTTCTCTTTGTACTAATTTTGAATCCTCTCATCCCAAGAATGAGAAAATCGAAAATTCTATCACTTATTCTCGATTGTCTCAATGCGGGGGTTATTGGACTAATGATCTACGCGCTAATTCCGCTTTCCAAAGTTTCTTTGAATCAGCCGATAGGAATTAGTACTCTCATCATCTCTTCGATCGTTGTTTATAAATTTCCTAAGATAAGTTCCGTTAAGCTGGTTAGCATGGGCCTCATCTTAGGTATAATTTTAAACTGCTCCAGTTAAATGGGGATAAAATCTAGGTCCTGCTTAGTGATCTATTGAAGTTTACTCCTGAAATTTCTGGCTGCCCAAAAGACAGCGTCATTTAAGCTTTTAATAGGAAGATTTTACTAAGTGAGTAGCTAACTTATTGTAATTTCTGTCCCCATTTAACTGGAGCAGTTAAAATTTTATATATAGTGAAGTTAAGTTATTAAAACCATAAGCTTTGTGGTACATCTTCGGTCATGCAAGTAAATGTAAAATTCCTCGATAACCTAAGGCTTGAAGCAAGTTTCGACGACTTCAAAATAACAACCGACCAACCCATTCGCTACAAAGGTGATGGGACGGCCCCTAGTCCATTTGACTACTTTCTAGCGTCATCAGCACTATGCGCTGCATACTTTGTTAAAGTCTATTGCGTGGCCAGAGATATTCCAACAGAAGATATCAAGGTTAGCCAAAATAATATTATTGATCCAGAAAATCGTTACAATCAAATTTTTGATATCCAAATTGAGTTACCTGCAAGTATCTCAGAAAAAGATCGCGAAGGAATTTTACGTGCAATGGATCGCTGTACGGTAAAAAAAGTTATACAAAATGCTCCAGAATTTAAAATCAATCCAAAAGATGTTTTAGGAACTGATGCTGGTCTAATGTACGATCCAGGGACTGATCTCAATTCAAAAACGATGATTCTTGGAAAAGACTGTTCTCTTGAAGAAACAATTTCTAAGATGACGGCCTTAATTTCTAAGCTTGGGATTAAAATTGAAGTTGCATCATGGAGAAATCCAGTTCCCCATGTTTGGTCTGTTCATATCAGAGATGCTGACTCTCCAATGTGCTACACAAATGGGAAAGGTGCGACAAAAGATGCGGCGCTGGCTTCGGCACTCGGTGAATATCTTGAAAGAATAAGTAATAATTATTTTTACAATGACTACTACCTTGGAGAAGAAATTGCCAATGGCGATTTCGTTCACTACAAAGACGAGAAATGGTTTAAGCTTCCAGCTGATGACTCAATTCCAGCAGATCTGATGGATGAAACTCTACTTTCGGCCTATGATAATGATGGTGAACTTAAAGCTTCAAATCTCATCGATACAAATTCAGGAAATAAAGTGCGTGGAATTTGCGCTCTTCCTTATACTCGCTGGTCAGACAAAGAGAAAGTATATATTCCAGTGAACCTTATTGGAAATCTCTTCGTCAGCAATGGCATGAGTGCTGGAAATACAATCTACGAGGCCCGCGTACAGTGTTTATCTGAAATATTTGAGCGAGCAGTTAAGAACGAAATTATTATGGATGAGATTACACTTCCTGATGTTCCAAGAAGTGTACTAGAGAAATATCCAACGATACTGGAAGGTATCGAAAAACTACAAGAGCAAGGTTATCCCGTTCTTGTAAAAGATGCATCTCTTGGTGGTCGCTTTCCTGTAATGTGTGTAACCCTCATGAATCCAAGAAATGGTGGTGTCTTTGCTTCTTTTGGAGCTCACCCTAAGTTTGAGGTGGCACTTGAGAGAAGCTTAACTGAACTCTTGCAAGGTCGAAGTTTTGAAGGTCTCAATGATATCATGCCTCCAACTTTCAACGAATTTGCAGTTAGAGAACATAATAATATCATCGATCACTTTATCGATTCGACGGGCGTTGTTTCGTGGAAATTTTTTAGTGAAGTATCTGACTATGAATTTTCGCAGTGGGACTTTTCAGGAACAACAGAGCAAGAATTTAATTACCTTATCGACATTCTTGAAGAACTTGGAAAAGAAGTTTATATCGCAGACTATGAAGAGTTAGGATGTAAAGCGTGTCGCATATTAGTACCTGAGTATTCAGAAATATATCTAAGTGAAGATTTGATTTGGGACAATAATAATCAGGCGCTCACTTATCGAGAAGATATCCTAAACATTCACAGTCTTGATAAGAAAGCATTGAAAAAGCTAATTACAAATCTCGAAGAGAGTGAGCTTGATGACAATATGCCAATATCAGAGCTCATTGGAGTAAGTTTTGATGAGAACTCTCCTTGGGGCCAGCTAACGATTGGTGAATTAAAGTGTCTTGGTTTCCTTGCGATGGGAAAAACTGAAGATGCAAAAGATATTGTTGAATCCCTTATGGCCTTTAATGATTTCACTGCCACAAGAAAAAGGTTCTACCAGGTTTTAAATATTATCCTTGATATAGAAATAAACGATGAACTTGAGCTTGATGATTATCTTCCAAATCTCACACGTATGTTTGGCGAAGAAGTTATCAAGAATACAACAGCATCAGTTACTGGGGAGATTAAGTTCTTTGGGCTAACAAAGACCAATATGAAACTAGAAGGATTAGAAAAGCATCAGATGCTTATTGATAGCTACAAGAAACTTTTAACAGTAAGAAGAGAATATTAAGGTAACAATCAATAACATAAGACATTTAAAGAACTCTACTCTAGAACAAACTAAGTCGAGGTCTCAAGAAGTTATTTTCGTGGGATTTACATACCCAGCCTCTAAATTAATAGCAGACTGGGCGGTATTAAAAAGAAATTATAACGATTTACAATCTGAACGATATTCAAAGCCTTGATCATCTCTGATTACAGATGCAAGCTTTCCTGCATAGTTCATCAAAATATTAACATAAACATGCTCTTGAGTCGTGTCCGCAGAGTAAGCTCTAAGTCCAAGACTATCTTGCGTATTTACATCTCTTAAATCTTGAAATTTTGCATCACGAGTTACATCTTCAGTAGTTGAAATAGCGCCATTATTACCGGCTTTTCTTGTTTCAACATCATAAGTAATTGTTCCATCTTCAGTGTCAATAGACCCTTGCATCGAAAAACTATTTACATAAACTAAATCACTACCAGTGCACTTAAAATCAAAACTATCTGCAAACGTACTTAAAGAAATAAGTGTAATAAATAAAGGGATTATTTTCATATAGACTCCTAATAAAAATTTTTCCCTTTATATCATAAAACACAATGTCCTCAGTATAATTGTAAAATCTACATGTTACAAAGTAGGGTAATCAGTATATCCCGTTTCACCTTTTGCGTAGAAAGTATCAAAAACAGGCTCATTCAGAGGTGCATTTTTTCTAAATCTTTCAACTAAGTCAGGATTACAAATAAATGGAACTCCAAAAGAAACAGCGTCAGCAAGACCCGATTCAATTGCTTTCTCAGCAGTCTCCTTAGTAAACTTTTCATTGGCAATGAAGACACCTTTAAATAATTCTCTAAGTTTTGGAGAAATGCTATCTTGTGCTTGGTGTTCTCTTGTGAAGATAAAGGCAATTCCTCTCTTATCAAGTTCTCTAACAACATATCCAAAAGTTTCAAGCGGATTTGTGTCTCCCATATCATGACTATCGCAACGAGGAGCAAGATGTACACCGACTCTATCCGCACCCCAAACACTGATGGCGGCATCAGTTACTTCAAGTAGGAGGCGTGCACGATTTTCTAAAAGGCCCCCATAAATATCTTCTCTAATATTTGTCGAGTCTTGGAGAAATTGGTCAAGAAGATATCCATTGGCCGCATGAATTTCAACACCGTCAAATCCCGCTTCCTTGGCATTCTTCGCCCCAACACGATAGGCCTCAACAATCTCTTTGATCTCTGATAATTCAAGGGCACGTGGTGTTTCATATTCTGTAATTGGACGAATTAAAGAGACATGCCCAGCTGGCTTAATAGCCGATGGAGCAACAGGTAATTCTCCTCCAAGAAAACTTGAATGGGAGATTCTTCCAACATGCCATAGCTGCATAAAGATTTTTCCGCCTTTATCATGGACGGCCCTAGTCGTTTTCTTCCAGCCCTCAACTTGCTCAGCACTCCAGATGCCTGGTGTATCAGCATAGCCAACCCCCATTGGAGTTATCGATGTCGCTTCTGTTAAAATAAGTCCAGCATCTGCTCTTTGTGCGTAGTATGTTGCCATCAGATCATTTGGCAGTCTCTCGACACCTGCTCTCGCTCGAGTTAGTGGCGCCATAATAATTCTATTTGATAGTTCTAAATTTCCTAACTTAAGTGTTTTAAAAAGATCACTCATTATTTCTCCAATTAGTTATGTGCAAGTTTTTGCTTTATTTCTTCTTTTAAAATTTTTGTTTCTGTTAAAAAATAAATCAGACCAAGAGCAGGCAGAGAGAATCCAACGAGACTTGTTAGAGGCCAACCTCCACGAACAAACGACCATGCGCCAAGAGCAGAACCGATTGCCCCACCAATAAAGATAGTTGCAATATGAAGTCCATTAACTCGACTACGAATTTCTGCAGGCAGTGAGAAAATCACTCTCTGTCCAAGAACAAGATTTGCCGTCACACCTGCATCTAAGAGGATTGCGCAAAAGACAAGAAGTCCAAATACAATATTACGATCAGCAAAATGAAAATGTCCCAATAAGAAGGCTAAACTAGCGCTAGACATTGCGAATACTGTTCCAATACTAATATGTCCCTTGTCTGCGATACGACCAGAGAGAGGAGCGACAATTGCACCAGCGACACCAGCAAGAGCAAAGATAGCAATTTCGGTTTGAGTAAAACCATATTCACTACCCATGAGATAAAGCGGGCTCGAAGTCCAAAAAATACAGAATGCAGCAAATAGTGTCGCTTGATAAATAGAGCGGCGTCTTAGTATATTTTCCGTCTTATAAATTGAGTACATTGAAGAAAGTAATTTAAGATATTTGATATCTTTCTTATCTGGATGCTTTTGCGGCATCACAAGCATAAGAGCAATAACGACAAAGACCATAACAACAGCGGACACGATAAAAATGGTATGCCATGAAAATAAATCTGTAAGGTAACTTGAAATTGGACGCGATAACATTATACCAATCATAAGACCACTCATCAAAGTTCCAACAACCTGCCCTCTCTTTTCTGGGGCCACCAAATGCGAAGTATATGGCACGATGACTTGAGCAGCAGAAGCTCCAAGCCCCGTGATGAGGGCCGCAAGAAAATAGGAATACATATCAGAAGCAAAGGCCAATCCAATAACGCCGAGAATGGTTACAAAAATCATTGAAAGCACGAGACGCTTCACTTCCATAATATCGCCAAGAGGAACGAGTAAAAGAACGCCCACTCCATATCCGGCCTGAATTAACGTCACGATGAGCCCAGAGGCCTCAACTGAGAAGCCTACAGACTTGGCAATCAAGGCAATAATCGGTTGGGCATAATAAAGATTAGCTGCTAATGCACCAATCGTTAGGGCCAGTAGAAAAATAACTTTTTTAGATAATATATGGGATTTAATAGTGACCTCTTATTGTTCGAAGTTTGTCTAACAATAATCGTGAATTTGCTTTAATGCAAGAACTTTGTTAGATATATATCTAACAATGAAAAAAATTGATAAAATTCCATTAGATCAAATTATGAAAGCGTTAGGTGATCCTATAAGGCTTAGCGTAATTAAGCAGCTTCTTAATGCTGAAAATCAAGAGATGACTTGTGGATCTTTTGAATACTGTGTTCAAAAAGCAACATTCTCTCACCATATCAAGATTTTAAAAGATGCCCATATTCTGTGTGAAAGACTTGAAGGTGTTAAGAAGTTTCTTTCAATTGATCCTGAAGTCTATAACTCCTACCCTGAGATTCTTGAGACGATTAAAAAATCAAGCTGTAAGAGTAAGTAGTAACTTAAGTTTCACGGATTGATTGTCTTGCCCATCATTTCTTGAATTTTCTTGAATTCTGCTGAATCAAAATCGATATTAGAAGCTGCCGAGTCAACACTGAGATCGACATTTTTATTTTTGGCCCCCTGCTTATTAGCAAGAGCTCTTCCCTTTTCGTTAACTTCACTCCACTGAGAAGCTGTCATTTTACCCATATCTTTCTTTGCCTTTTCGCCGTCAGTTTTTGATATAATTCCTTTGGCCACCATCTGATCGATCATTGAGCCAACATCATTTTTGTCGACGTTAAAGGCCAGAGTATTAAGAGATAGAATGCAAAAGAAAAATAGAGATTTCATGATCACTCCTTTAGGAGTTAACACTATAATTTGATTTTTAAAATGGAGCTAGTCCCATTGTGCTTATAGGGACTTACGAGAAGAAATCTAAAAAGAGCTGCCCTTATTCTAGGGCAACAGCATTTAGGGAACATCGAAATTGATCGTTCACTTTAAGAACTTCGAAGAAAATTGCAAAGCTATCAGCTCTTAAGTCTTCGTAGTTTTTTTCACAGAATATATTTGCGTCTTCAACATTAGTGAATATTTCATCGAAAAATTTCACAACAAGTTTGCGGTCATTGCCAGTTGCTTGAATATTTAACTTACAGGCAAATTCGACAGTACTTTTTTTTCCGCCACCGACTCTTATCCCTAAATCTTCGAGTTCGACATTAAACTCAACTAAATGAGCATCTGATCGAAGCTTTAACTCTTTTGAAATAGCCTCACAGTCACGAACTGCGTGCTTATATTCTCTTTGAAAAATTCGGTTTTGTAATCGATATCCCATTGAGTGAACATGGATGCGCTCACTATGGAAAACACGGATAGACGTTGAGGCAAATGTAAGTTGAGTAAATCCTATGAGAAAGACAACAAGAAATCGATACATAATATCTCCATCAATAATTTTAATTAATGATAGCGAGATAGATTTAAGATAGCAAGTCGAGGCTAGTCTTCTTCCCAGCCTATTTTCTCGAGGAATTCATCGTAAGTACCATCGTAAAATTCAGCATGGCCTTTGCGAAAGACGATAAGCTTTGTCGCAACTGCCCGTAGCATCATCTCAGAGTGGGTAACAACAATGACAGCACCTTTAAATTTTACGATTTCATTGGTTAGAGTTTCAATTGAATCCATATCAAGGTGGTTAGTTGGCTCATCAAGTAGTAGGAGATTTGACTTATAAGCAAGAATTTTTCCAAGCATCACTCGACTCTTCTCTCCTCCAGAGAGTACAGAAATTTTCTTCTTGGCCAAATCACTTTCAAACATCATCGTTCCGCAAATATTGCGAACTTGTGCAAATGAAAGCTCGGGATTGCTCTCCCCGATTTCTACTTCAATAGTATTATCTTCATGAAGTCTTTCAATATTTGTTTGTCCAAAGTGACCAACAGAAATTCCGGGGTGAGTTGTAATTTCCCCTTCTCTTGCAACAAGCTCACCGGCAAGAACATTTAAAAGAGTTGATTTTCCTTTCCCGTTCTTTCCAATAATTCCGACCTTATCATGGCGTCCAATACTAATTGAAAGTTTAGAAAAGAGATCCTCTGAAGCCTCTCCAGAATAAGCAAAACTTAAATCCTTTGCTTCAAGAATTACTTTTCCTGGGCAGTCTTTATAGTGAAACTTAAAACCAAGACTATTTTCATCACTTAACTTCTCAAGTGTTTCCATTTTCTCTATTTGTTTAGCACGAGACTGTGCCTGAGCAGCTTTTGAAGCCTTAGCACCAAAACGATCAACAAAGCCTTGTAGTTCTTTCTTTTTCTTTTCTTGATTTAGTCTCGTTTGTTCATACATCTCATCACTAATTGCAACTTGCTCATAGAATTTGGCCGTATCACCCTGATACTTACGAAGCCTCTTTCTTGTGAGTCCAATGATATGAGTTGATACTGAATCCATGAAATCGCGATCATGGGTAATCAGCAGCACTTCGCCTTTGAAAGACTTAAGAAAAGTTCTAAGCCATCTAAGAGAAACAATATCAAGATAGTTAGTTGGCTCATCAAGGAGCAAGAGATTAGGATTTTGAACCAATGCTTTTGTGAGATTGATACGAACTTGATAACCACCAGAGAAACTCTTTGGATCCTTATCAAGATCTTCCTCAGTGAAGCCTAGACCAAAGAGAATTCTCTCGGCCTTCCACCAGTCGTACTGCTCATCTTCTGAAAGCACTTGAACACACTCTTCAAGCACGGTTGGCTTCGTAAAGCGGATATGTTGATCGAGAGCACCAATCTTATAGCCCTTGGGAATGACCACTTCTCCACTATCGGGAGCAAGAGCGCCAAGAATAATTTTAAATAGAGTTGATTTACCTGATCCATTGCGACCGACAAAACCAACACGCTCACCTTTGCCAATCAGGAGGTCGAGATCTTCGAATAGAACTTGGAGACCGAAATGCTTTGAAATATTATTTAACTGAATCAATTTGTACCATGCTTATTATAAGAAATATTAGTGTATTAGTTAGCTGTATTGATGCCTTTTGGCCATGAAAGTTTGCGCAAATGGTAATATTTAGCTAGATTAAAATCATGAAAATTCTCAACTACAATCTCAATAATTACCAAGCTCTACTCTTTGACCTCGATGGTACCGTGGTAAACTCTGTCCCCATCCACGATCGGGCATGGATTGAGACTTTTCATGAATATGGAATTGTAATTGATCTTCAGTTTTTAAAAGAGACAACTGGAATGGCCAGCACTCGAATCGTTAAAGTAGTAAACGAAAAGTTTGGAGTTGATCTTGACCCAAAGACCTTATCAGACAAGAAAAGGGCCCGCTATCTCGAAAATGTGGAAGATGTTAAATTAGTTGGGCCTGTATTTGAAATTCTCAAGGCCTTTCATGGAAAGCTGCCAATGGGGGCGATCACAGGTGGCAGCCATCAAGTTGTTGACTTCCTCCTTCCAAAACTTGGAATTGCAAAATACTTTCAAACAGTCGTGTGCTCTGATGATACAAGAAACGGAAAAGATAGCACTGAACCTTATGAATTAGCGTGTGGTAATTTAAAAGTTGAAATGAATAAGTGTATCTTCTTTGATGATGGAGATATTGGGCTCACTGGGGCCAAACTCTCAGGAATGGATATTATCCAAGTTGATATCGACCGCTCAGATATCTTCTTGCATGCAACAATATGATGCATCCTCATTTTAAAATTTAAAGGATAAGGTCAAAGTATGTTTAATAATCTCAAAATAATTATTGCAGCAATCGGAGTCATTGGCTTCATAAGCTTTTCAATTTTAAAACTTGAGCCAGGTCGAGATTTTAATCCAAATACCTATGAATTAACGACTCCAAGTGGACCAATCACTCTGGCGCAATTAAAATCGAATAAGAAAATAGTTATCCTCTACTTTGGATTTCTGACCTGTCCTGAAGCATGCCCAACAACATTAAGCCTCATGTCCAAAGTCTTTAGAGAACTTACCCAAGATCAAAGAGATAAAATCTCATTTCTCTTTATCGACGTTGATCCAGAAAGAGATACGATGGAAGATATGATCACTTATACAAATTTCTTTGATAAGAAAATCACACCAGTGTTAATTCCTCTCGCTGATCTCCAAAACTTCACTTATAAATTTGGAATATCAGTGTATAAAATGCCAATTGAATCTTCGATGTCCTATACGATTGACCATACAACAGATATGATTGTCATCGCACCGACGGGAGAAATTTTGCAATCTATCGAGCACGGCCAGCCGAAGGTTGTCGTACTCGATAGAATTAGAAAAGTATTAAATAAATTTGGAGATATGAAATGAAACTTTTTACAATAATTGCACTATCGCTCTTATCACTAAGTACACAAGCATTAACAGATATTGAAGTGAAGAATGCAACGATACGCGTTTTACCACCGGGTGCTCCTGTAACTTCAATGGCCATGGACATAAGAAATAACTCAGATAAGGATATCAAGCTAGTATCAGTATCTGGGGATTTTGCAAAAACATTTGAACTTCATACGATGGATATGGCAAATGGCATGATGAAGATGAGAAAAGTGGACTTTATTGAAATTAAAAAGAAAAGCATGGCCCAACTTAAATCAGGTGGCCACCATATTATGGTCTTCGGTCTTAAGGCCCCAGTAAAAGATACTCAAAAATATAGTATCGCCCTAAAATTTGAAAAGCACGCTGAGATCACTGTCGAAGCGATTGGTAAGAACGAGATGGATAATCATCATCATTAAAATTAAATTTTAATGACAGATTTAATTCTGGCTTTTACTTTGAAGCTCCTCTTCTAAGCTTCGATATTCACCTGCACAAGCTTTATTGTCAGATGCTAATTTCTTATATTTCTCTTGATACTCATTTAAAATATCTTTCTTTCTTAAGGAGAGGTTCATCACGATATCTTTTGCTTTGAAGTGATCACAATCTGGACTATTCATACTTATCTTATTATTTTCCCAGCAATTTGTTTGGATAGCTTGTTTTCTTAAATCTGCAGTCAAGCTGGCCATCTCTAAATAAAGCTCAGAAATAATATCTTTCGCAATACTCGAATTACAAATAGTCTGACCAACAGGGCTAGCAGCTCTATCCTTCATTTTTGCATTCTCAATTATATTTTCAAACTCAGAAGAATTAGATTTTTTAACTCGAGTTATGACCTGACTTTGTTCAGCTGTTCCCTTCATCGACATACTATTAGTTTCAAGAATTGTTTTCAAATTCGAGTCCTTATCTCCATCAATCCAAGAAATCTGTCCTTTGGACTTATCTTTGTAAACTAACTGCCCTTCATCATCGACTTCTGGTTTAAACTGATTACTCCCACAGTTAACATAGACTCGATAGCCACCTTTTATATAATTTGCATTTCCATCTAAACTAAAAACATACCAAGCTGTAGTTGAGAGAGATTTCCCTTGGGGATCAAATTGTTCAAAGACCTGATTATTAATATAACGGCCCTTAAATTTCTCAGCCCATTGCCTTTCATTTTCAATTCTATCTTTTAGAAAAATAGGTGCCTTTCCATTTTCAGCTGCGATAGGGAAAGTATAAACACACTGCATATTATATTCTTTTTCTCCAGGGCAAAGAGGAGGTGGTTCTTTCGCATGAAAAGCAATCGGGTTAGCTGTACACTCTCTTTCATAGGGATAGCCAGTTTTACATTTTTTTGCATAATTATTTTCGAACTTAAGACTTAATGAGAAATATTTCTTTTGAGTATCATAACAGGCCTGGCTGATACACTGATTATGCTTGATATAGTTCTTAGCATAAGGTTTTTCACGCAAACTAGAGTTGATGAAACTATCCGTAACTATAATTGAAGGATCATAATTATTAATATTACAAATTTGATCAAGACCTGGATCAGTTAATTCTCGGGCGTGATGTATCCCGGCCCAGTCAATTTTACGACCACAGCTATTCTTATCAAGTTCGAGATTTCCCCAAAGATCAGCGTTAGAGAGACACTTTGTTTGATCTCCCTTACTTCTTTGACATTCTCTTTTCATTGCTTTGACTTTTAACTCAATACCAAAACAAACTTTTTCTTCTCCCTGCATTGCCTGATTACCACAGTCAACAAGTTTACTGTAAAACTCATCGTTAAACTTTGCTTTAAGCTCAAATCGCTCCCAGCTGCCCTGTCCTTTCTGTTCACAGTAGGGCTTTCCTTTATAGTTGGGCACGTAGATATTATTTGGACTATTCACATCCTCAACTGAAACGAAGTCATAATTAAATAAGTCTGAGTTAACTTCTTTCAAAGATTTTTCGGCCTTGATATCTGTATATGAGCTACAACTTGCTTCACTTCTTGTTGTGGACTTAAGTTGAGCAAATGATTCTCTTATTTCTTCAATTGAACTTTGTCCGCTATATAATTTCCATAAGCGATCGATGAAGTTTAAATCGGTATCTTTTTTTTCAATTCCTAGACTTTCGCAATATGTTCTCATTAGAAGATTGTAATTTTCTAAAATAGACTTGTCAGATCTCACAGAACCACAAGTATTCCCAGATGCTTTTGCACCATTTGCCCCTGCCGTTCTTTCGTATGCTTTTACATCAATAAGAATATCAGCAAGCCCTATTCCACCTGCGCGAAAAAGATCAACATGAGATTTATAAAGACTCGTTAGTTGAGGTGATACCTTACTACCTTTAACAAAACCCATCGAAGGAGTTTCACCGAAGGTTTCACAATAAATGGCACCAATAACAACATCTGGTCGAATCGTTGCTTGAGCACTTGCAATAAGAAAGAAAAGAAAGAAAAACTTCACGATAACTCCAAAATATTAAATTAACCAATATTCTAACAGTTAGATGCTGAAAGAAGGAAGTATAAAGGCAAAAAAACTGCATAAGCAATTGTTTATAGGTCTAAAAAAGAAATCATCATTGGTTTTTCTTTGTTTGGTGATGCCCTAAAATAATGTCTAAAAAATTATTTCCTTGCTCAGATTCAACAATTTCAAGATAGCGACATGGTTATTTAAAAGTTAGAAAGTTACGATTCATATTTCCAAATGTTTGAAAGCTTCACCAGCGAGAGCATCACAGGCACTTCAATTAAAACTCCAACAACAGTCACAAGAGCTGCTCCAGAATTTAATCCAAAGAGTGCGATAGCAACGGCGACAGCAAGTTCAAAGAAGTTACTCGCTCCAATCATCGAGGCCGGAGAACAAACACAGTGAGGTAGTT
>Ga0100385_1002987_pt1 | contig 15422 bp, 17 predicted proteins | sample CryGeymeta201509_FD_81543 | JGI IMG/M metagenome (GOLD analysis project Ga0100385, IMG submission 81543) | Groundwater microbial communities from Crystal Geyser aquifers in Utah, USA - Crystal Geyser metaG 2015-09 | ecosystem: Environmental > Aquatic > Deep subsurface > Groundwater | place: USA... | reverse complement strand
TGGCTCGTCGAATCTCGGCAAATTAGGTCTTTGCCTTCAACATCTTCTTAATGTTCTGCCGACGACTGCCCTCCTTCTTCTTGGAATTTGACATAAGCATATATCCGATTACTGTACCTGCCTTTTCCTCCAGTTTCTCCCTCAGCTCTAACTTATTCAGGATCTTTGAGGTTCTCAGCTCAGTCTTTTCCATGCTGAGAGTGTTACTGACCACCACAACCATTATTGAGACGATTAGGGTGCCCCAAATAGCAATCAGGAGCACGATGAACCTTCCAATGGGCGTCTGTGGGTAGTAGTCTCCATAGCCAACAGTCGTGGTGGTAATGATGACCAGCCAGAGAGCATTTTGGTAGTTGTTGCAACTGGAAATCAATGGTCTGGAGCTTTGACTCGATGCTTGCCTTTCTGCAAGATAAATAAGATAAGCAAAGACCCCTACGCTGATGAAGTAAAATAGACAGATGAGCTTGAGAGGGTGGTCTTTGAACATGCATTTGAGGGAGTAGCTGAAATCGGCCCTACATCCGTACATCTTGCATAGTCTATTGGCTGTATAGAGTAGGGGGTACCTCTGCTGTTCATGTAGGAGGTCATCAGGAGAGCCGTTCTCAACAAAATGTAAATTCTGCCAAAAGAAAGAATGGCCAGAAAGTCGTTAATCGGGTATTATATATCATGACCTAGGAATTAGTTAGAAGTGGTAACAAAACTGCCAATGAAGAAAGGGTAAGGCTGTAACACCAGGATGATCCACTCTGCCAGCATGTTTAGTATTTTTCTGCTGGTTATCAGGGTGGCCTTTTCATATATGAGTTTTTGTTCCTTCTAAAGACGAAGGACCGTCATTGTGCGCATGGTCACCAGAACCACTGAATAGGTTGAGTCTTACTTGCCACAATGGTGCAGATGACCGTGAAGTAGAGGCTGAACTCGAGAGTGGGTACCATCTCTTCTCTCAGAATTGGAAAGGAAAGACTGCTCTGAGTGTTGAGAGGAGTACTGAGAATATGATGAGGTATATGTTGATGATGATGAGCAAAGAAAGCAAAATTTCCTGTTCCTGCAATTTTTTGAAATAGAACTGCGTGATCTCCCCGTTTTAAAGACTACCCTAATGACTTTTATTTGAGTCGCTGAGTCATCCCACTGCTACCATGAGCTTTAGCCTTCAGTACGGTCGTCAAAAGGATAGCTATTCTCGATTTTTGAATTGGAGGAGCCAAACATACCGAATTTATAAATATCAACGAATATGAATACTTTCTACTGGAAAATTTATCGCTGGCTTTTTAGCGTTCATATTCTTGGACTTTGCTCTGTCAAACTTGAAGCTGTTCTCCCTGTCACGTGCTGCCTTGCTCGCTGCTAGTTCCTTCTTCTGTCTTAAGGTCTCCATCTTAGCCTTGCTCCTTGCCTTCTTCTCATCAATCTCACTCATCAGCGTATTTAGCCGATAGCTCTCCTGGCTAATGGACTGACTCTGGATATCTCTTGTCGAATCGTCAACTGATTTCATGTTGCTATCGTTGTTGGGAAGGACCAGTTTGTTCTGGATATTTTTGGAGAAGGAGGCCCTTTCCTAGCTTAGCTCTGTGTCTTTTTCTCGTTTAGCATCAGGAATGATGTATTTGTACTTTGACAGTTTGATTTAGTTGGCCTTTCTGATGAGATTATCTGCAAGCAGAAGGTCTATTTCTTAAAGGATATTAGCTTAAGATTGTTATCTATGCAGGAGCTGTCTCAACATTCTCCCCAGATGCTAGCACTTGTTGCAGATAGAGGCAAGTGCTATCAGAACTTCCATTTATTCATCATCAGAATTGGAAATTTATTTCCCTGTCGCCAACTATATCACCATTTTTGCTGCTTCCTCACCCATAGAAACAGAACTGTTGCATACACTTTCCTCAAAAGAGACAAGGTGATGAACGTAGACACTGAGCTGCCCTTTGAGAGTCAAAAAGACCTTATTGTGCTAGAGATGCATACCAAGATCGTTATTTTTGAGGGTGAGCACCAAAGTGAGAAGCTGGTAGAGCAATTGCCAAAGCTCAGACTACTAAAGGGGCCTCTTTCTATTGAGAAGGTCCTGGAGCGTGAAGTTGAAGTACTGTGTACATAGTTCAGTCCTGACATAATTGATACAAATGCTGCTTTCTAATTAAAAGAGATGTCTACCTGTCTTGGTTTTGCTACTGAGAACGGGAACAACCAAAGAATGTCCTTCCTTCTGGCACCATTTGACTGCTCTCTAAAACTATCGGAATCCTTTTTATCCAGCTACATGGGTGCAAGTGGATTTCATTACTACAACATTGTCACTGCTGCGATAGAGATCAATCACACCGAAGTGACGATCGGTGAGTGTCTGCAGATGGGTGAGGAAGTGTGGAGAAGGGGAATTTCCCATTTGAATTAGCTATTCGTTATTACTCTATAATATAGATAGTTCTCATGATAGAATGGGTTATGATAAGCATCAGATCAAAAGTTGCTCCAGCTTGTCCTTAAGTTCCAGAATCTGGCTCTGGAGATAGGAGCCCTCTTTGAATGTTATGGCGCAGGCGACAATGGGTCTTTTGATTCCGCAGGCTCTGCCCAGCACTGCCTTGCTCTCTACAAAACAGTAAGGGACACTTTTGTCCTCGCATAGAGGTGGCAGGGTCATCACTACTTCTAGAGGGTCACAATCGGCAGCCATAATGACGCATTATACTTAATTTTTACTGATCGCTTTCAGGACCTCGTTGACTCCTTTTTTGACCTGTCTTTGAGGAAGCAACTGCTGCAGCAATTCAAGGACTTTTTTTGTGAGCTTAGGGTCAGCTACAGGTTCAGGCTTTAACTTTTTCTCCTCAGTCTTAGCCTTTTATTCTTTTTATTCCTTTTCTGCTGCTCCCAAGATATCGATGAACTCTTCTTCTTCCTCTTCTTTTCTACTCATCTCTTATTATATGTTTTATACTGTTGTTGATATGAAGTATATGAATGAAAAGATCATCTTATTTTGCTGACGTAGGAAGCCCGCTTGTTGGTGAACATCCTTGAAGTCAGATCACGGCGAGATAGCTGGTTCTGGGTGCGGAGTTAGTTCATGATCAGGTTATCGTCAACACCATCTTTGTTCTCTAAGGCCAGTTTCTCGACTGAAAGGTAGTTGGCTTGGCGTTCAAGGTAGCAGTACTGGAGTATCTTGAGGATTCCCCAGATCAATCTGAACAGTCCGTTGAGGAGTAACAATATAACGAAAGCACAAATGGTGTATCCGATGCCCATGTAGGTACCACTATCTGCACTATTCCTGATACCAAACAAGATCAGCCAGAATATTTCAAGCAAAATGAAGAGAATTTGTTGGATAAGCATGGTGTAGTGGTAGACTTTGGGGTATTTGGGATAGAACATATATGCTCCGACAAGATCAGGTTGCTCCATGCCCAAAGGTTTCATGGCAAAGATGAGCCCGAAGTCTATAATATGAAGAATGATGAGGATGATGGGAGGGATGACGGGGCTGGAGCTATAGGTGACTGCCACCACAATGGCTATCAGGAACAGTTTGTAGTATCTGAATAGGTAGTACCAGATTCTTTCCTTGTTTATCCTGACATCTTCGTATACAACATTGAAGGTGAGATCCGATAGGCTGTTGGCCCCCCTCCTCAGCAACCCGAACATCACCACTGGAAAAATAATCACCAGGATGAAGATGACAACCGTGAGGATAGAGTTCCATGTATGGAAGCCTGAGGGTTAATTGCTGAAGAACAGCAGTTGCAGGATGCAGGACCAGGCAAAGGTGAAGTAACAGAACCTGGCCACTTTATCGACAAAGACAAAAACCTTTGAGTTGTACTGCTTGTAGTAATACACGAAAAAGTTGTTGTACTTGGCTTGTTCGTTTGGGTGCCTGCTGTCGTAAATCAGCAAAAAGACATGGATTATGACCCAGATTACCAGAGTTAGACCGATGAAAAGAATGGCGTGATAGACTGTGCGTGCGAAAGCTACGTCCTCGTAGTACTGCTGAAAAATCAAAGAGCATGGCTGGTAGAGATTAGCAGGGAGAATGCCAGACTCAATTGATGTGCGGGCGGCCGAAGGCAGCCACTCGAGAAATTGAACGATATGGAGACCGGTGAAGGGGATTCGCAGAGATGGTGGATTATACTCCATCTGGATAAAGATGTGGACGAATATCAGCTGGCACAGGATGAAGAAGTCATCAAAAGCAGCACTCATGCCCACCAGAAAAGAAACCAAGCCAATGAACAGAGCAAGGATAGCACACCCTCTGAATAAGTTGAACAAATTCCTTAAACTGCTCCTATCTCCGATACTGCTCTCTGGTATGTCGACATACCTGGTGATCTGTGTTGAGACAGCCTGCTGTCCGGCAAGATGATATTGTCCGTTGGAGCCAGGATAAATAACGCTGTCGGGTGCTGCTGCCCTGACCACCAGCTGTTGCGAGTTGTTGAGGTCGTAGCTGTAGTTGAGGAGGTAGTATATCTCCTGGCTAGCAATCGTGCGATTGATGGTAAGCAGATCATTCGAGTAGCCTTAGACCAGAAGACGGGCTGTAGACGTGGGGGGCTATATTTCGAAGATAAAGGCATTTTGGATGTTGCTGCTGACGAACTTCCGAGGAAATATAAGTCGGACCTCTAATCCTTTGACTGCAGGAGTGCTAACTGAGTATGCAGGCATGGTTTATACTTCAAAAGGCGCACCACCAGTTGTTACTCCGTTCAGCAAATACAGCTGTATATCTGATATCCCGATCTTCCCAGATGAGGCCAAATTAACAGCAAAATCCAGGGTACTTTCGGTATGACTGGTATCCTTGAGTTGCAAGACATATCTGCTATCTTGAGTACTATTTCCACAGAGGTCGCTTCTGAGGGTATTGAGAGTGCTCAGGTTGGGGATGTTGGAAGAGGTATAGTTCTGGCCGTTGAGGGTGAAGCTGAGAGCATTGGAATCGAAGTAATTCCCGTCGATTTGGTAAAGAATAAAATAAAGGACCACTCCTCGATGTTGAGGTAAGTTTGTGAACTGGCGCCTCATGGTGAGAAACTTGAACTGAATTGTGCTACTCCCGATAAATTGTGCTGAGCCACATGTGGCAATTCCTCTGTTTTGCAGGTTAGGATAGTAACTCCATACTATGTCTTGATTAGCCAAAGAAAGATCAGGAAGGAGCTCTGAGCTGTGAAGAGCATTGTTACTGTGAACGCAGTATGTGCTCTCCAGTACTAAGGGCTCCCGACAGGCCGTACAGATGACTTGCTGGTTGTTGAGCTGGCAATGAGAACAAGTCACAGGACAAGCCAAGCAGCTGTTGTTGCTTTTGTAGTACCCAGCTAGACAGCCAGTGCAGGTGTTGTTCTCAACGACAAGACCATTTCTGCAGAGGAGGCAGGTATTGTTGACGTAGGTCAGGCAATCAGCATCGGTGGTAGGGTTGTCGACAAGGAGTTGGAAATCTCTGATGCCCATGTAGGATTGATAGATGTAGATTGTGACAGTTGCTGTGGAAGCAGTGTGACTGAAGGTATAGCTTTCCTGCTTCAGGTACTCGATGCCTGTTCCTCCACACTAGTCCGTTCCTGATATGGGGATGATGATCGGCTGGCTGGTGAGGTTTTGTGAATCCAGGCCGATTCCATAATGGTAGCTGTTTTGAGGATTTTGATCGATCAGTAGCAAGTTGAAGGTCAGATAGACGTTGCTGTGCACGGGTAGGTTAGTGACTATGTATCTGAAGTAGCTATTGGCAATGCCGATTGATATTCCTCCAAGAAGAAGGTAGCTTCCGCAACTAGAGTAAGGATTAGAAGGACGTTAGCTGGCAGTCCAAAGAGATCCGAAGGTAGGCCCAGTTAGCGAAGTGTAGTTGCTTTGGTTGGAAACACAAGAACCATTGACTATGGTGTAAGTGATGCCTGGAAATGAAAGGCATTAGGTGCAGTTTACTTGATTAAAATCCAGTTGGCAAGTTCTGCAAGCAGGCGGACAAGGTCTGCATGTCACATTCTGATAGAAACCTTGAGAACAGTTTGAGCAGGTTCCATTGGTCAGGTTAGTCAGTAACCCTCTGCAAGAATTGCATTCAGCGTTAGTTGGCCCCACACAGGTGGCACAAGTTTGGTGGCAAGAGCCATAGTAAATTTAGAAGTTACTGACGGCAATATAGGTTTATGTGACTCCTTGGGGCAGCACCTGAACAATAACAGTGGGGTCATTTGCTGACACTTTGTAGTCCATGAAGTAAACCCCGTAGTGGTTGCCACGGTTGGCGATGTTGGTATTGCAGCTGACGGAGGTTCCCAGAGGATTTATACTTTCTGTCTGGCTGATCAGGAAGGTATTGAGTGAGGTGGCTGGGACGACGTTGATTAGCAAAGAGAGGGAGGTGCTGTATATGTTTGCGGAAAGAAGAATGGCGTTAAATTTAATGCGAAGGTAGTTGTAAGAGGTGGGAATGCTGAATTGTTGTGTAAAGGAGTTTCCCAGTATCGGCTGGAACAACATGCGTGTCGATATCGTGTTGCTAGTGATGCTGCAGACAGGGGCACTGATGCTATCGAGAAGAGTGTTGCTGGGATTGGGCTTCAGATAAGTCAGAGGTTGCTGGGTCAGGGTAGAGGTACTGGCTGGATGTTTGTGGCAATGCACTGGGAATTGATGACCTGAAGGCCGGGGTCGCAGGAGGTGCAGGAGAGGGAATTGTTAGCGAGGCAATAGCCACGTTGGCAGTTGGCGTAGCAGATGTTAGTCTGTGCTTGCGTGGAGGTTATAGCCAGCAGGAAGGCTAAGAGAGGCAGTAGGGCCATAGGCTGTTTATAATTATAGAAATTCAAATCCCACTGGCATTTGTTCCTGATCTCTTAATTGGATCAAAGATAGCACATCGCTAGCTTCCTATAATATTAAATGACCAGTATCGATCTCTATGACCAGTTGGTCAAGGTAAACAGCATAACATTTAGGGCGTCGACCAAGACTACCTTCCCTCCCTCAGGGACTCTAGAGCCTCCTAAAATATCCATATTGACGAGTTCGAGCAGCTTCTTACCGAGTGCCGCAGCATCATTCAAACCATAAAGGAGCAGAATGGTGACATCCTCAGGTTAAAAGATAGACTGATGGGAACAGCAAACGCCAGCAAAGAGAATCGTACCTTCATCATAATACATAAATATGCGCAGAGATCAAGAAAAAGTGTGACGATAACTACGGAAGTATCACTGAGTTGAGAGAAAAACTCAAAGCGACAGGGGCCATGATCGAGGATCTAAAGTAAGAGAGGCCGGACGAACCTGAGACATTCTCTAAGGCCTTCAAGAGGAAGAGATTAGCGGACGAAGTCGATAGGATAGTTACCGACACTTTTGCCATCCAAAAATTAGTGGAAAAGTACTCAATATAAACAAACCTTAAAAGAATCAGATTGATTCTCCCTGACGCTAGTGAAGAGTAGGCCCTCAAGCTGGCCAGTAATTCGGGAGGACTAAGACAAGCCCTGACGCAAAGAGTGACAGGAAAAGCCTCCAAAAAATGGATGTACACCTACAACGATATCATGGATAAAAATGAAGGCATCAAAACTCTAGAGGCAGCAGTTACTGAGAACTTGAGGTTGATAAAGGAGGTTTTAGCCATGGTGGAGAAGCAGGGGGAGATGATCGACAATATTCTGACAAATGTGGAGCAGGCCAGGGATTACATCGGGAAGGCCTAGTAGGTGCTTCACAAGGAGAAGGAAGTTCACAAAAAATCAAGAAAGGTACTTCTAATCTTACTCAGAAACTGTGCTGCATAATATTTCTGGTTTTGGCTATTCTGGCGGTTGTGGCCATTCCCATCATCATCAAGGTCATCCAGAGCAAAAATTCTACTGCTTGATATGCTACTACCACTGCATCTTAAACTATATATCATCACAAACAGGGAGACATGTCCAGCTCGGCCTTAGAAAGTGAGCTCTGCACTGACATCCTAACAATTTACAGCTACTACTGGTGATGCCTAGGCTTCCTAGGGGGCGAAGATGGTTGGCGAGGTTCGTTGAGATGAGGTTGCCCCAAGAGTTTATTTTTGAGTTTGTTGAAAGGATGATTTTTATTGGGAACTGGAGGCTGAATGACATTCTTTTGAGATTTGGAGAGTAAGGAGGACCTCTTTAGGCTTTTTTCTTTGCTTTTCCTTATAATATTGCTAAAGTTCATCTTGTTTTCTTTGGAGGAGTCTTTGCTCGAAGATTCATAGGTCAGTCGTTTTCGACAGCTGTCATATTTATTCTCAGGTCCGCAAAAATATTTGTTCTTTGATGAGAAAATCACCGCATTCTGCATATTTGAATTTGAGGAATACTGACTAGGCCGTTTGCTTAGGCTGCTGAAAGACAGCTGCGGTTGCAGTTCTGGCTATGTGGGGGCTCTTTTGGACATGGTGGTCTGAGGGAATTGTTTGGTGGCTTTTCGGAAGCCTTTGTTGATCTTGTTGATGGGGTTGAGGTAGGATTCTTCTTGCCTTTACTGTTGGGCCAGCTGGGAGAAGGGCATGGATCTAACGAATACTAATTATATATTTGAGCAATCCTGTCTATCATTTTTTGCCAAGCAGAGAGGCCTGCTCCAGCATTTTTTTCTTGAAATCAACATAGCTGTGATTTTAGACCTGCTCTCGAGCCTCCTTTTCTTTCAGCTCTTTCAGGAGACGGGCAGCCTATTTTTCCTCCTCCTTTTTCTTCAGGTAACTTTCAGTCACAAAGACCATCTCTTCATTGACTCCCAACTTCTCATTTTCCTTTTTTATTTTGTTCTATCGTGCGGCCTCGTGATCCTTTTGTCTATCGTCCATAATCTGCTTCATTCTGCCTATGTACTTCGAATGTTTAGGCCTCTATTTAGCCTGCTTTTCTTTGTCTCTGGACCTCGATCTTGACTTTTAGTTTCTTTCTTTGTCCTTGGAGCCTTTGATTTAATCGTAGACCTCGTCATACTGGTAAATTGAAGGGTCGATTTATTATTCTTTGCTCATTTTTTTTTTGAATATAAGAGGCAAGGCTGGTGATTAATAATATTTAGCTAATGAGAAGAAAGAGCTCGTCCCGGCGAAGAAGAGACGATTCCGATAGCGACAGTTCCTCCTCATATTCAGAAGAGTCCGTCGAGCGTCCCGAGGATCTATTCAAGGACCTCAAGAACGCACTTGTTGACAAGAATGGATCTGTCTACCGCATCATATACAAGCTGGAAAAGCACTATAAGGAGTCTGTTGGCATCTTGAGGATCTCCATTCCTGACAAGTTCAGTTTCAGCCAAACAGACATCGAGTAGTTCTTCAAAAAGTTTGGGAAGATCGAAAAAATAGTCTTGAAGCAAAATGTCGCCAGGACTCTTTCGTAGGACCAGATAAAGGCCAAAGAAGGGGAGTCACTAGCCTACATCATATACTGCGAGTACTGTTCAGCTATTTTGGCTATGAAGGTGCTGAACTCGGTAGCTGAGAAGGAAAGGATTTTTAGCGCAAAAATATGCCATAGTTATCCCATATCCAGTGAGGCAAAATTGTTCAATTAACCCTTAATCGGTTACGAAAAGGCATAGGATATGGTTGTCGAGGTCCAAAGGGTACATCCAATCATATTCAGGACTATTAGTTTGGAGACCTGGTCAAGGCTTTCAAATTTGTTGGAACCATCGGACTCGACATCACCGACCGAGATTTCCGGCTGAAGGAACGTATATTGGGTGTAGACGTAAGTATGACTTGAATTAGGGCTGCAACTTCATCAGGATCAGGTACATGTGCTAAAAAAGTTTCAAGTTTGAACACGAACACGAGTAATCCAAGATCGAGGACCTTGTGCTTCGATTGGTGTCCAATCAGAGCAACAACCTCGACAGAGACGTGCTGGTGATGTCTAACTCTTTGCAGAAGTACAACCAGGCCATCCGCTGTCTTCACTAGCTGCTGGAGCAAATAGTCGAGGAGTACAAGAACTCCAAGGAGAAGATGGCACAGATAATTCCCAAGGACATTCATATCAAAAAGTGGGAAAAATTCCAGGTCGACTTCCAGCTTAAGTTTCTCACCTGATCTGGATATTTGTAGCTATAGCAATAGAGTATCTGTAGTCCAAACCATAAAATAGAATCACTCGAACAGCTTGAAGTTGGTCTGCTTGAAGGCCTACTGACGATTGCCCTTAACCTCTATCTTAAAATTGTTCGCTGGCTTGGGCTGCTACTGCCTCAGCAGCTGATCGGCTTTTTTAATTTTGTCGATACCCTTCTCCACCTTTTGTTTCTTCATCTTTTTCTTTTCAGACTTTAGAACGTTGTCCATGTATTGCTTTTTGCCCTATGCCTTTCTCTCGATCACTTCTGCCTGTTTAGTACCTGGCTAAAACCTTCGGATTATGAGAGGCGGCTGCTATTTTTTGATATGCTTCGTCTTTTCCTTCACTCTCTGCAGTAAATCTTGTTCTAATTTTTGCTTGAACTTCTCGGGCATATGATCGATATCGACATCCTTTTCGAACTTTTCGTCGAGCTTAAAGCGAGAGTCTCCTTTGAAGGTTTTGGTGATTTAGAGCATGAGTTTGCCTTTATCGCCTTCGAGGTGCTGCTGGTGGAAACGTTGGGGGTCCATCTCAACAATGCAAAGATTATTAATATAACACTTAGGATCAGCTGCTGGATTGATTTCTCAGGTGGCTGTTCCGATAGATCGTGTCCTCACTGTTGTTTATGAAAAATTCCCGATCCAGTAAGAACTGCACCACATACTTGTCCTTCACCCGATCCCTCAATGCCCGCAAATGATAATCCAGAAGCTTTGTGTGTCTGTCCAACTTCTCCAAACTGCCCTGCATCTCCTTCACTTTCTCGGAGCTTACTCGCTAAAAAAGTACATCTAGCTATTGCGGTAAGGAATCAGGCTGTCGAGGGTGGACAACCAGTCACCTTTGGAGTGTTCGATTATGTCTGAGCGGAGACATCCCTTGACGCCAAACTCATACTGAATAGTACAAAAAGGTACCATGTAGGCTTTGATGGACATTTAGAGGAGTTCCTCCTTCTATTTGATGATTTATGCTGTCTTCAATTTTTCTTCCTCGGCAGCTGCTTCTCCTAAATAGGACAATATGCATACCCTTTCTTTTCTTTACTTTTGTAGATTTTGTTTTCTCATCCTTGCGAAACAGAGCAACAACTTCTTCTTCATTCATCAACTCGCTCTCATCCTCCAGCCTGATCAGATTGGTGGTCTGCTTTTTGGTGGTGTCTTATTGTGACTGTCTGAGCCTTTCGAGCTCTTCTGAGATGGTGAGGAGCTTTTGGCTGCAGGCCATCTTCTGGATGAGGTACTTGTATTTCTTGATCAGGGAAAAGGTACATCTTTGTTGGTCTACTTGTATTTGTTCAGAATGTTCTCAGATATCTGGCTGATGTTGACCTTTCTCTTGCTGATCTAGGACTCGTACTCCCTTACCTTCTGCTCTAAAACATCCTGGTATTCCTTCTTGCGTAATCGAGATATCTTTGCTGACTCGCGGTTTTTCTTAATGGCTTTGGATTTCTACTCAAAGCTCATCTCCTTGCTGTTCTTGGTCTTCATCCTGTTGACCCTGCGAGAATCTTAAACTGATTCAGAGTCCCCATCAAGGCTGTCATTATTGTCAGAGTCGAAGGCACTACCCTTGTACTAGATTTGCTTGTAGTTATCGAAGTGCTAGTCATCTTAGTCGGAACTGCTGTTGTGACGGTGAAGCATAATAGATTACTGACTGCTTTGACAAAAAAATAATATGACGGCACTCTCGATTACAAATTTGGAATAAGCTTATTTTAGGACCACCAAGATATCAACACGAATATTTTCAAAATTGTTGAATTTGAATGATTGGGATCTGTTTACTGTTGATTAGACACGTCAGACCATAAAACTTGACAAAGTCTTGAATAATTTATGTACAATATATTTGCAAGAATTAAAAAGTATTATTGTCTATTGCAGGTGATATTTAAAATCATATAAAGCTGACTCTGATGGCGGGGGTATCGTCAGTTTTAGGGGGATCGTCTGTCTGAATGTAGGACATCTCCAGTTCAAGGTGGTTCTTCTTTATTATCAACTGCTAGGTCGGACGTCTTAAAGCCTGATCGATGTTGGCGGGTAGCTTCAGCAAGTGACTGGGAACTCCCTTATCTGGATGATACAACCGTAGCTTCTCCACTTCCTTCTACACGAATATTTTTTTTAAAGAATAGATCGGATGGAGCATATGATAACTAGCCACAAAGTTTTATTTGGCTTACTTGTATGTTTTTTGATGGAGATAGAACTTCTCCTCATGCACACGATCGATCAGCCAGGTCGATGGTAGAAGACAGTAGACAGCTCCTATCGACAGACATACTATCGACTCAGTCTGCACCCCTTCTCTCACTGAGGAGTCAAATATCATCTACCCGATAGGCTTCATGATTAGACTGATGTCGAGCAAAGCAAGAGCAAACATGACAAAGCTACCCGATATTTTGTGGGTGAGTGAGCACCTCCTCAGAATGGTAAACTTGACCACCCAGTAATTGATGGAGAGGCCGGCCATGATGATGAGAGCACCAGCTGGAATGATGCAGGAATACATGAAGGTAAACCAGATGATCTAGATGGTTTAGGCAAAGTGCTTGCCAAGAGCTGCAGGCTCGTCCATCATGATGTGGTTGGCTTCTCTTTGAGTTAGTTCCTATCGGCCGTATTTTTTTCGTCGCTGAATGACTCTGAAGATCTGGAGAGGGTTGACCAGCCAGAGGAAAGGAATAAAGAAGCCATTGACCATAAACATGATGGATTCCTCCTCAACAATCCCGAATTCATATTCAAAGACGTTGTTGAAGGTGACACCCTCGACCAGGAGGGTCATGACGGCTGTTGTGAGGAACAAGGTGACTGTGTACTTCAATGAAAAATAAAACTCTTCTTTTGAATGGGTGGAGTGCTTCTCGAACTCTGAAATGAAGTGGAGGAACTTCGTGATTGCGAATTTATTCAGAAGCACAACCAGGAATATGAAAAAATAGACCAACAGGATGATCTCGGCTTGGAGACCTTGGTCATCTGGAGCCTAGCCGTGTTCCTTTTCTTCTCGAAGGATCTCCACCTAGTGCTAGACGAGGTATGATTTTTACTTTATTGCTAAGTAAAAGATACCGGTGATGGCAGCCATGAATAAAATGGTGAAGAACCATCCCAGCAGTTGCAGGACTCGTTTTGTAGATCTGGGAGTGTTAATGTGCTTCCATATGATCTATTAGGGCTATGGGGCCTGATCCATGCGCATTTTGTACAACTATTTGACTGTGCATCCCATGATGGTAGCCAGCTGACTCGCCTTATCAGGTCGATGTAGGTACTCATTGAACTCATCGAGCGCTTTCTTCTTGATGGGATCAGTTTCAACGACGATGATGGCTTTTTCGCAGAGTAGATTATCCTCTTTGGTCAGGGTCACCATTTTTTATGTTTATTTTTACAGCATATTTTCAACATTGAGGAGGTAGTCGTCCACTTCCCGTACCTTTTCCTAGTCCACCACCTTCTTTTTCAGCAAGGAGCGTCGCTTGGCCAGCCATTTTTTCTTCTTGTGCTTGAGCTGGTAGTAGTCATGGAGGTTCCCGATCAGGATACACTATTCTATTTTGACAGGAACAGAAAAATACTATTCAAACAGTCGATACAATTTTTGCCTGATTTTGTGGACTGAGGGCATTCCTTTGACTAAGATCGAGTAATCTGCCAAGCTACTCTCTCTTTATTAGTAGTATTTGAGGGTCTTTATGATTTTATTGCGAACTACAAACAGCATAACCAACTGAATGGCAAAAGAGCAAACACGCATCACCACCTCCTGATCTGTAACTTCAGGGACCAGGTTGGCGATCCTGACGAAGTACACACTACAGAGAGGGCCTTATAGATTGTCTTCGGGAAGGGACTAGCAGAAGGTCTGGCTGTATTGAATGCCGTTGTAGAGCTGCAAAATATTGTAGCAACAGACCTGAAAAAACAGCAGAATGAGGACATACTTGAGGAAGGTGAAAAAAAGAGGATAGGCGTATCCAAGGGCTTAGAGCTCCTTGGCATTTTAGAACAGGCCAATGGGTTCCTTCTGGATGGCTCTTAAGCAGCAAGGACAGCGCTCGACCTAATGATTGTCCCCCAAAGGTTTACCTGCTTTGGTGGACTATGCGTGTGCTTTTGCTAACTGCCAGTTGGGGTTCGTACTGTCCAAATCTATCATTTTATTTATTGTTTTATACAAATCTGTCCTACCATCCCCCATCTCCAGAATTAAGCCAATCTATTCGGTGGTGATGACATTATGAAGGTTTGACCCACTTCCCAAATATAGAAAACCATTGATAATATAGAAACATTATAATGGAAGCAGGACAGTAAGCCAGAGGAGAAGTCAAGCATCTGCATCTCTCAGATAAAGCTAGGGAATCCAAAAAAGTCAATTACGAGGAGAAGCTCAACGCAGCCTTTGAAACCAATGTACACGTGATGGGACTCAGTTCAAACTCAAGCAACTCTGGGAAATTATCAGAAACAACGCTCTCTCCAGAAAGATGGAAGAATCGCAGGTTAGCAAAAGTACTGACAACCATCACTTACTGACTCTCCAGAAAAAGCACAAAAGACTATCGGGGGAATTGCAGCAGTTGACCAACAACCTGAACTGTCTTGTCAACTAAAACAACAAACTCAAGGGGCAGGTGGACACCAGCAGAAACTCCAGAGTCATCTACTCCAACATCTACAAAAACCTGGAAAAGGAAATTCACAGACATGAGTATCTCTACAAGACCACTCTCATTGAAGGGTTGTGCTACCAGGAGGCATAGTCGAAGGTGAAGGAAAGATTAGAAAAAACTGTGAGGACATTGGAAAGAGAAATAAATGAGCTGGAGGGCAGCCAAGGTCAAAAGAGGAAGCTCATGAAGAAGAAGAGCAGACTCGACACTGGTCTGTCCACAATCAGGTCTTCAACAAGAGTATTGAATGTGGCTATTCAGGACAACAAAAACACTAGCAGAGAGTCAAGGTAACCTCCATCAGTGCGAGGCCTCGATACCAAAAAAGAAGAAGGCTAGGCGAAGAAATAGATGCTGGAGTGCAAGCCCATAACGAACGACCTCGAACACCCTCAACTTCCCACCAACCGCACCATAAAGACCCGCACAAAGCTGCAGCTGGCAGAGTAGATAAACGAATACTACGACCTGGAGATGAAGAGCAACTACTACGATAACGTTATACTGCAGCTGAGGAACATCTGTGGGGGGGAGACCATCGATGAGGTGAGCCAGTTGTGGAAAGGTGTGTAGTAGGACATC
>Ga0100385_1002976_pt1 | contig 15467 bp, 14 predicted proteins | sample CryGeymeta201509_FD_81543 | JGI IMG/M metagenome (GOLD analysis project Ga0100385, IMG submission 81543) | Groundwater microbial communities from Crystal Geyser aquifers in Utah, USA - Crystal Geyser metaG 2015-09 | ecosystem: Environmental > Aquatic > Deep subsurface > Groundwater | place: USA... | reverse complement strand
TGAGAGTCATCTTTGTAGATGCGGATGAGGGACTGAAAAGCCTACAATATATATTAGAACATATTGGAACAGAATTTAGATCACCACCGACGTTGATTGTGCGCTCAGCGGATCTACCAGAGGGAGCTCTAGAGTCTTGTTTGTTGAAGTGGACAAAGCGCACCGTCAAGGCACTGCGCGGTTCTGATGGGATGTTAAGGCCAAATTCGGTTTATCACACCTCTTTAGACTTGATTGAGGAAGTTTTAGGACAGTCTGTGGCTCAGAATATTTCTTTTCAGATTCTGGCAAAAAGCTATGAGAAGCTTCCCAGATTAGGCAGGTCATCGACTCAAATTCAAGTATTGCTAGCGGAATCATTTGAGTCTCATAAGGGAGAGATTGAATTCAAGATGGGATGCCGTGTTAGTGACGTGACTCCGGGAACATCGTTCCAGAGTTTGTCGCTCGAATTCTTCGCTAATCTTAGGAAGGCTGCGTAATGAATAATATTCAACTGCGAAAACTGAAGCTTAAATGGTTTAGTGGAGCAAAATGTCCAGCTGAGTTAAAGACAGGTGCGACCAAAGTTGTTAACTGGTCGATCGCTTTTTGCCGAGATAGCAAAGGAGTCGTTGAAGGCTTTTCCTTTTTTGAGTCGACCGACTTAAATCAAAGTTTTGTTGATAGGCTAGAGTCTAGGGTTGCAAAGCTTGGGCTCAACAAAATAAAACCATTAGAAATTATCATTCCTGAGTTCGCAGTCAGTCGCTGGAACTCCCTGTGTCCGCCCCACTTGAAAGACTGTTTTAAAGTTCATGTGTCGCCTTTTATTGGAATAGATAAAAAGTTTGATTTTGTGGAAATTCGTCATCGCTGCCGTGTTGCGAGTATTGACGACTCGAGTGTGATTCTTAAATATTTAGAGCATGAGTTCCAAGAGCTTGGCTTTGTTGAACACGTGGGGAGCTTTACGGAATCTCGAAATGCTAGTGCGCAAGCACTGGCCGTAAAACCCGACTTGATTACTTTGGACATTCAGATGCCGGTCAAAAATGGTATCGAAGTTCTTAAAGAAATTACAGCGAAGCAAGATATTCCTGTGATTATGATCTCGAGCGTCGAGCTCTATCAGGGATCATTGGTTTTTGAGGCGTTAAATAGTGGAGCTTTTGACTATATCCAAAAGCCCGATCTGCATTCAAAAGCCGAATTTAAAGAAGCACTAAAAGATAAGGTTTTGGCTGCGGTTGGTGTGGGAGCGCATTCTGCTAAGAAAATGGCTCCGCCAATATTGAAGTCGGCATCCTTGCTTGAAGAAAATTTACCAGCGAATACTCTGTGGGTGCTTGGATCCTCAACCGGGGGAACTCAAGCTCTCACGCACATTTTGAGATGTTGCCCTTCGCGCATTCCTCCGATTTTGATCACCCAGCACATCCCTCCGATTTTCTCGAAGGCCTTTGCCGACTCTCTCAATGACCTTTGCCCATTTACGGTTAAGGAAGCGGAGGATGGAGATGCGGTAGAATCAGGTTGTGTTTACATTGCGCCAGGCGATTTCCAGATGAAAATCATTCAAGGGGGAGGCAAACTTCGAATTCGTATTGTTGATGAACCCAAGGTCAATCGTTTTAAGCCAAGTGTTGACTACATGTTCGATAGTCTTGCGAAGATCACAGGGCATAATATCGTCGCCGGTGTCTTGACGGGCATGGGTAAAGATGGGGCTGCGGGGCTTCTCAAGTTGCGCGAGGCTGGAGCAAAAACATTTGCTCAAGATGAAGAGTCTTCCATAGTTTATGGAATGCCGAAGGCAGCTTTTGATATGGGTGGTGCGTCTACTCAAGTCGCTCTGAGTCGAGTGGCCGAAGAGTTGGTGCGACTTAGCGGACTTAGATTGGGTAAAAAAGTGGCGTAGCAGGTTTCGGAATTTTGCTGTTATGATAATTTTTTGTGAGGGGTGAATATGTTTCCAAGTGATACAAAAGTACTGGTTGTTGATGACTTTAAGACGATGAGAAAGATCGTTATCAATGCTTTAAAAAACTGCGGTCTTGAAAATGTGGAGGAGGCTGATGATGGTGCTACCGCCTGGCCGATGTTCGAAGAGGCAGCTGCCTCGGATAAGCCATTTAGTCTAGTGATTTCTGATTGGAACATGCCTAAGATGCAGGGGATCGATTTTCTTAAAAACGTGAGAGCCCATCCTGCCGGAAAAGCGACTCCTTTTGTTCTGGTGACTGCTGAAGCTGAACAGTCTAATATTGTTCAAGCTGTGCAGGCGGGTGTTTCTAACTATATCGTTAAGCCGTTCTCTCCAGCAGATTTGAAAACAAAGCTTGAACAAGTATATGCGAAAGTCTCTAAGGGCTAATTCATGGCAAAGCCTGAATCGTTCATTGTAATTTGTCCTGACTCTGCAAAAATGGAGAAGTTAAAAGAGGTTTTGTCCCCCCTTTACCCTAAAACTTTGTACGCATCGACGATCAAAGATGCTGAGTTTAAGATGGAGAACCAAAATTTCCCACTCTTCATCCTAGATGGCACTAAGCCAGTTCTAGATAAAAGCTCGGGTATTTTTGCTATGGCTCAAAAGAATTTTGAAACCAAGGGTAAGCCTTGGATTGTCTTAAATTCTGGAGTTGAGAGCGAGGATAAATTTGGAATCTATCCATTTGTAAAATTCTTGCCCAATGATTGGAATGGCGAAACTCTATATAGATTTCTGGATAACGTGCTTGTATCCGAGCAAACTTTGATGAAGACGCTCATCGATGTTCGTTTTGTAAATCCTATCATGTCAGCTGTTATTGAAGTTCTTTCTACCATGGCACAAGTTAACCTCGACAAAGGTGCGCCTTATATTAGAAAGAAAGCTGAACCACCTAAGACTAGAGGCGATATCTCAGGAATTGTCGCAGTTAACTCAGATCAGTTTAATGGTTCACTTGCTTTGACGTTTACAGAGCCTTTAGCTTTGAAAATCTACAACAATATGGTGGGCGAAGACAAAACTGCTATTGATGAAGATGTCAAAGATGCGATTATGGAACTCACCAATGTGATCTTTGGAAATGCTAAGAGGGACCTAAATAAAGAAGGACATTCCATTCGGCCGGCTATTCCAAGTCTCATTAGTGGAAAGAATCATGAGGTTAGACATTCTACGCAGGGACATTGTCTTTGTCTTCCCTTTTCCGGTGACGTTGGGGAGCTTCACGTCGAGTGTATGGTCTCTACTCCGTAGTGTCGCTTTTTGCAGAAGGTGAAGCGTACGCATGAACAATTTTCTGCAATGCTGAAAGTTGCTCCAGCTCGTAGCAGCCTAGCTGTTCTCGAAATAATAGTTCCATAGCTTTGAAGCGATCACCATTCTGTTGCACGACTTGATGTTCAAATCGATTGCAGAGCCCAACGATAAGCGCCACTTTATCCATCTCATTGGCCCTCAAGCCTAAGGGGAATCCTTTCCCATCGGGGCTTTCTTCGTGTTGCAGTATGATTTCTAGAACTTGTGGGTGAACATGGTTTTTGTCTCCCATGAGTGCGGCCGCTTTTTTGGTATGATTGAGCCATACGGGATCTCGCGCCTCGCGCACCATAGGCATGTCTTGTCTGGCTAGACCTTCAATGTCGAGAGCGAGGTCGTGCATGAAACATCCGGTAATGATGGCGCAGCGATGATCTTCGCTCCGTATAAGTCCCATGGAGCGACATAATGAAAGTGAGAGCGCAGCGACTTGAAGGCCGTGAGCCGCGTTGTCGTACTGCTCCGCCACAAAGGGAATCTTTAAAACAGCACCAATCCCATCCTCAAGACTTTCTAGGACGTGTCCTAGCTTGGCGAAGTACATACTTGAAGTTTTATATGAAGCTTCGCTCTCCGGGTTTTTACTGAGTTCGTCGTAGGCCATTTCGGCGGCACCGGAGCTTGCATTAACTTTTTCTTCAACCTTAATGTTCGGATCGTTTAGGGTGAAATCCAAAGACTCTTCTATGTAACTTCTATAGGCTGACTCGTCAGATTTTTGGATGAGAAGTTTGCGAATTTTAAAGTCACGAAGTTTTCGAATTCGGGATTTCTCAAGGCTTTGTCCGCCAAGTGCCCACTTCACAGCCTTACCGTTGATTAGGGCATACACATCTGTTCCTAAGACGCGGTCCGGAATGAGTGTTGACGTGCGGATTGCAGCGTAATCTTGCGGTACAAAAAACTTGCTCATATGATAAAGGCTGAAAGACTTTCTAGTATTTAGAATAGTTCATAGTTTTCGATTGCGTAAGAGGAAGGTGGTTGCTTTTGGACAGAGAATTGTTGGTTGATTTTGCGGATGAATCCATGGCGATTTTGGAAGAAGCGGAAGAATTGATAGCTCCGCTTGAAGATGGCGAGGGAACGCCTGACGACATTGTGGTTGCTGCACAGAAAATTGACGGAATCATGGGCTGCGCCAAGACAATGGGGCTTAGTGGGGCCTCAGACTTGGGACTTCTCTTTGTGAATATTTCTAGGCTTTCAGAAGGGTTTAAATTTTTAGGGTATCGAGCTGGTGAAGTGAAGTCTTCTCAAATATTGCAGGTGATCGGCGGCATATTGAATGAGGCTATCGAACTTCTTAAGACCTCCTTTGTTGATCTTAAAAAAGGCTATATCTCAATCGATCAGGATGCCGTGGGGCGCAGTCAAGAGAGAATGATGTGGATCGCTAAGAAATTAAACTTGTCCGAAGAGGACGAGAAAAATCTTCGAAAAAGATTTGGAATGACTTAGCTTGAAGCTATGGTGTTGTTTTGAGTCTCAAAAAACAAAATGGAAACAAAATGGATTGACGCTATTTTAGGCAATCCACCAATGCGTCATTGAGTGAATCGTATTTGAACTGAAATCCTGACTGCATAGTCGCTTTGGGTAAAACTTTTTGACCGGTTGTAAGAATGCTGGCCGATTCGCCGAAGCGCAAATAAAGAGCGGGGCCTGGAATCGGGAATGGTGTCGGACGATTTAGAACGGCGCCTAGAGTTTTTGTGAAATTCAAGTTTCGAACTGGATTTGGTGAAGTTCCGTTTAGGGCTCCAGATACCGTTTCATTCTCAACGGCGTGTTGATAAATCCCGCAAAGGTCATCAACGTGAATCCACGACATCCATTGCTTCCCGGAATTGATGGGACCGCCCAGGCCTAGTTTGAAAGGGCTGATTAGCTCCGTACCCATTGGATACATCATCGTCTGAAGAGCGCCACCATCCGGACCGAGTACAATTCCAGTTCTGACGATAGAAGTTCTTATTTTGTAGCGCATTTGCGCAGTTTCAGCTGCAGCTTCCCAGTCACGGCAAACAAAGGCAAGGAAGTCTTTCCCGGCGCTACTAGTCTCGTCCAGGTTTTCAAAATCGTTGGCGCCATAAAATCCAACTGCCGAGGCACAAACGAAGGTTTTGGCTTTTGAGGAGTCTGCAGCATGAATTTTTCCCATAGCTGCGACGATTTTTTCTGTTCCGTGAACTCTGGAATTGTAGATCTCAGCTTTTACGTCCACGTTCCAGCGTTTGCCGAAAATGGGCTCGCCCGCCAAGTTGATCACGGCTTCGCAGTTCTCGAGTTTTGATTCCCAGCCCGTTTTTCGAAGGCTAAGGCCCGCAACCGTGTGGCCCGCTTTTTCAAGGCCACCTTTTAGGTGCCCACCAACAAATCCCGAAAGTCCAAATACTCCAATATTCATACCCCGCTTTTATACGGTGCATGTTTCAATAAGTCATCGAAAATTCAAGCTATCTGCTAAATTGCGTTAATTATTTGGCGAAAATTTGCGAGATGAGCCCTTCGCGACTTAAACTATGAGTCAGTGCGAAATAAGATCAAGCTTTACGGGAATACTCCCGCAATTTTTTACCTAGGAACGAAGCTTTTGGAGGCTGGGTATGAGATTGAATGTGTGGCACCGGTGCCTAGACCAAAGTTTGGAGAAATGCGCTCGCGCCCCGTTCGGCTCTCAAAGTCAAGCTGTGAGTTGATTCGCAAACTTTACCGGACGTATAGGCGGCCTTATTTTTTTCTCGAAGAGGCCCCAAAGTTGCAGACATGGGGGCGACTAGGGTCAACGAAGTTATCTGGGAGTTTTGACCACTCTCAAAATGTGGATCGCTGGGTGGATCTTGAGCTTCTACGGAATGAGTTAAAGACTTGTTTCGTACAGGCTGGTGGACATTTGCAGGTGGAGGAATCAGTATTCCTGCCGGACTCTCAGAACCACAGGCATTTGGAGGTCATTGATGTTCTTCCTGAGCAGCTATCGAAGGAGCAGCGCCACGCTTACTTTCCACAATCGAGAGTGCGTAAAAAAATTCAGGTTGCAGAATTTGTACTTAATGGGGCAACCGATAGAGAAAATGGAACTCCCAATTTAGAGTTTTTGAAAGTTGAAAACTCCTTGGTGTTTTGTGAATCGCTAAATGATTCAAAGATCCTTACTGTATTTTCTGCTTCTCGCTACGGACGAGAACGTGTGGTGAACGCTCTAAAGAATCCAAAGGCAGGTGTGCCGATTAAGTGGAAGGCCATGATTCTTCGATCTTCTGGGTATAGGCAGGCTGAGTATGCCATGCTCCGCGGGTTATCTGGCTTCTACCGCCCGGGGGTTATCGCTCTTGGTCAATCACTTGGCTCACCTTCTGCGATATCCAATCTCGGTGTCGACTATGGGCTTGCTCAGGCATCTAGGGCTTTCGAGCGCATTTGCTCGATGACTCAAAGAAGTAGTGCGCTGCTTGAGGCTGAGGACTGGCGTCGAGAGGAAAGTGCGGCACTTCTGAAGGGGCTTCGAAGGGGTAGAATGGTTGAAAACCTCTTGTTTAAGGAGCAGTGGGCGCAGGGGGCCAAGGCTCAGATCCTGACCTTCTTGCCGCCAAATGTTCGTTCTAGATTCGCCTCGCCAGTGTAGTTTTAACTGTGCGCGCTTAAGTGTTGTAAGGGCGCGTGTAGTAGCCATTCTAAGTCATATTAAATATTTATATTCATTACTCAGGACAAGGGGAGTGCTACTCCCCTCTTGCTGGCTGGCGCCAGCAATTCACCCCATAGTCCTTCGACTGAATCTAAATATTTAATATGACTTAGAATGGCCCCTAAGCTGAGCATGCCCTTACAACACTTAAGCGCGCACAGTTGAAGCTTTTCACGGTAAATTTTCTCCCTACCATATCCCCAAACTAGGTGTTAAAACCTCCTCAAGTACATTTCAGGAGGAAATATGGAAACACTTGTAGGAAAAAAAGCCCCTTATTTTGAAGCCGAAGCCGTTGTCGGTCATGATTTTAAAAAAGTTTCTCTTAATGATTTTAAAGGCAAATATCTTTGTTTGTTTTTCTATCCATTAGATTTTACTTTCGTTTGCCCAACCGAGTTGCATGCTTTTTCTGACAAGCTTGAAGAGTTTAAAAAGAGAAACTGTGAAGTCGTCGGAGTGTCTGTGGATAGTCACTTTAGTCACTTGGCTTGGCTAAACACTCCGAAAAAAGAGGGTGGAATCCAGGGAGTGAAATACCCTCTAGTTTCAGACCTTCACAAAACGATTGCACGCAGCTATGGAACTTTGTTCGAAGACCAAGGCATCGCTTTCCGCGGTTTGTTCTTGATCGACAAAGAGGGTGTTGTTCAGCACGTGACCATCAACAATTTGCCACTCGGAAGAAATGTAAACGAATACCTTCGTTTGCTTGATGCGATCCAATTCCATGAAGAGCACGGCGAAGTTTGTCCTGCTAACTGGCAGTCGGGCGATAAAGGCATGGCAACTAGCTCAGAAGGATTGCAAGAATACTTTAAGTAAGCGGCTGATTAGCAATATTAGGCACTTAATGTGGCGCATCTTTGGGCATTCTCATGCCGAATAGATGCGCCTTTTTCTTTGTTTTTTGGTCAAAAAATCAGCCGTATCTACCGATAAGTTTCCCGTGCCTCAATTCTTAAGAAAACAAACAAAATCAATTGCTTCTAACTTGCTCTCAGCTTCCATTCTGACTTTGGTGCTTGCGGTTCAATCGAGTTGCGCCCCAAAGAATGAGCCTATGAGTAGGCCGTATATTCCAGCACCTGTTACGGAAGAGGCGAAGATCCTTACAGAAGAGCAAAAAGATGAAGTGCGGCTTCGCCTTCAGGAGAATGTTCCATCGATGGTTGTGGCTTCGATCTGCAGAGATGTTGTTGAGACTCGCAAAGCCTTGGCGGCTATCGACGCTAGAGTCATTTACGATCCAAACGACGGGGACATTGCTGAGATCCCCTTCATTGTTTTTGAGATCAATCCTGTTCACTTGCTTGACGATGAGAAAATGAAGTTGATGAACCTCGAAGTTTTTGAAATTTCCGAGGCATCGGCAGAGGGGGGGATGAAGGGTTTCGATTTGCCCAGATTATCCTCCGACGCTACTTACTTAGCTAAGAATTTTCCTACGAAGGAAACTGATCTCGATGCCTTTCGTGAGCAGAAGATCGAAGGCTCTTTGGGGGAAAACGCCTTAGTCGCCGTGATCGATACTGGAATTGACGTCGCCCATCCATACTTTCAGAATCGAGTTGTATATGTGTCTGATGAGACCGATGAAGGCCGATTGAAGGTTCAATCATACAAAGTAGAAGCCGGTGTTGTCGCTGCAAATATTGACGGTTTTGAGAAAATCAAAGTTCCTGATGCCTGGAAAGATCAGGAAGAGGTCAAGCTCGGAGTGATCAGTGAGAGCGTCATTGCCGAACAATCTATGGCGGATGAACCCATGAAGAATCTCAGAGTCGACCTCAATCTTGATGGGGATTTGGAAGATCAGTGGTTGGTGTTCTTCACTAAAGACGAGAAGAAGAATGATGTTGCATTTGTAGATTACTCTCAAGACGGGGAACTCTCCGATGAGGAGTTGTCTCAGCCAATTTCAAGTTTCAATTCTCAGGCAAAATTGAAACAAAAAGATCGAAGCTTCTTCGAGCTAAAATCTAACGTAAAGAAATATCGATATCCATTGGTGTTTGATTTCGGAAAAGATCCAAGCACGTTTTCATTGTTTGCAGATTTTGGGGGTCATGGAACTCACGTTGCGGGAATCATTGGTGGGCATGACGAAGTTTCGGAAGCATTTTCTGGAGTCGCTCCAAAGACAAAGTTTATGGCGATTAAAGGTCTTGGCTCAAAGGGGTCTTCCATCGGAGTTTCTGTGACTCGGTCCATTCTGAAAGCTGTTTTTAACGAGCAAGGACTCGTCCCCGATGTTGTGAATCTATCCTTAGGAAGTTCCAATGCTGAAACCGTTAGGATTGCAGAGGCTGTGATGAGAGATGTGGCCAATCGCACAGGCGTTGTCTTCGTGATCTCAGCCAGTAACTCTGGACCAGCACTCTATACGATCAATGGCATGGGAAAATTTGGTCCCTTTGTTTCGGTGGGGGCGTATGTGAGTCGAGCGATGATCGAGAAAAATCATGTAGGACGCGGAACGGGAGAACCTGCGGATCAAGTTTATAGTTTTAGTAGTTCAGGGCCTACATACACGGGAGAATTGAGGCCAAATATAGTTGCCCCGGGAGGAATGGTTTCTTCAACGCCGCTTGTGCAAGGCGGAGTTGGGATGAAGCAAGGTACAAGCATGTCTGCGCCCTATGTCTCGGGGGCGATCGCTGTTGTTTTGTCAGCCTTAAAGGTGGATTCCGAAACTAAAGACTTCTGGACGAAAAGAAAGTCCACGTTATCTGGCAAAGCCAAGAACTCTCTGACCTTCATGCCTATGACTGTTAGGGTCGCCATGGAGAATAGCGCCACTAGAATTGAAGGACGTTCACCGATAGAGCAAGGGCAGGGTCTATTGAAGCTACCGGCGTTTTATGCCGCTCTTAAGAATTCAATCGTCTCAAACAAAACTGTCGATACTGATCTGGTTCTCAATGGCAATGAATTCATTTCAACTGTTACAAAAGGGTATTCAAGAAGTGGGTTGATTGAGCCTTCTCAAACTTTTTCTTTTTCTTTGCCTAGAAATGCGTATTTGGATCACTCAGGTCGGCTCAAGCTGTTGAGTGAGCCTTTAACGGTCAAGCTCGCACGTGTTTATAGTCAGGGAGTCAAGGATCATAAGTTTCAAGAGCTGAAAGACAAACGATCTTGGCCTTTCTATATATTCACCTATGGAGAGCCGAACAAAAAAGTCTATGAAGAGACTTTGAACTGGGCATCGGCCAATCAAGACTTCATCCGAAGTGCGCGAGTGACGAGTAGCTTTGTTGAGGGAACTAGCTATCTTGCAGAGTATGAAGTTTGGTTGAAGGGTGAACGTATCCAGACTTTTGTTGACCTAGTTCATAAACCCATTCAGCTTCCTGCGGCTAAGCAAAAGGTTTATGATCCGTTCTCTGATAAGCATGTTGAAGCTGAGTTTGCTTTTGAGGGAAGGTCGCGAGAGTTGAAGCCGGGGCAGATTGATCGATTGTTTTTCTATGTGCCAAACCAGGTTGGGAGAATGTCATTGTCTCTACGTTTGCATACAAAAGGGTTGATGCAGTTTTCTCTGACTAGTCCAACGGGGCGTGAGGTAACTGGCGGCATTCTTTATGACAATGAAGCGAGAGGGCGTGAGACTAAGGCCTCATGGCAAAGCGAGCGATTGGTGGGGCCGGGGATCTATGAATTGACTTTGGCTAGTTACGACACGTTATGGAGTGAGAAATTAAACTATAGCGTTCTAGTTTCGGGAGATGATTATCAAACGAGTCAGAATAAAATCAAGCTTGTGGCCGGAGAGTCTGAAAAGGCAACGCTCACAGTGACGGGCAAGTTTGATACGGAGGAGTATGGGGAAATCACCTCCCCGAAACTATTTGCTGTGAATACGATTCCCAATCTTGAGTCGGTGGCTCTGCATGAAACCTTGGTCCCATTGCAGGTAGATGAAAAAGGCAAGCTTCAATTGGAGATTGTTGGTGGAACTTGGGGAGTTAAGATCAATCCCATCATTATGAAGTGGAGCTCGACCTACGACAACTACGTAGGCGTCGCTAGGTCTAAAGTGGTGGATGGATCTCGAATCCAAGTAACACTAGATCCAGGACAATACTTTGTGTCTGTTTTGAATAGTGAAGTCGATAGTGATCTCAGGTCTAGATTTGATTTGAGAGTTCATCACTTGGATAGAAAGGCTCCAGCTAATTTGGTTCAGGTCACAGAACCCGATGGACTCAATCCAGGCTTTAGAACCTATATGTTTGAGTTGATGAATTCTAAAATTAAAGAAGATTATTCAGGATCCTTTTGGATCACCAATCCCTACGAGCAGAAAGTTCCTGTCGAAATCAAGGCTGCAAGGCCCTAGGTCTCAGTTCTCCTGGCTAATTTTTGGAGTCGCGCCAATCGAGGGCGGCTTCGGGGTCGTCGGTGATGATGCCTTTGGCGCCCCACAGGCTTAAGTTGTTCCATTCAGCTTCGTGATTTGATGTCCACACATAAAAGTTGAGCGAAGCGTCTCTAAGAAGCTTGCAGCGCTCTTCGTTGAGGAGGCTGACCTTGGGGGATACGTTCGATATTTCTAGATCTTTGCAGGTGTCGACAATGTCATCTGACCAAGAATCAATCAAATATGAAATTTCGTGCTCCGAACCTTCAGCTTTTAGTGCCAGAATCATTCGAGGATCAAAACTCTGGAATAAGATTCGTTTTTTGGCGATATCGTATTGGTTTAAGAGGGGAAGGATCGCCCTCGCAAATTTCATTGGTTCCCAGGTTTCTTCGGGATGAAAGGGGCATGTTTTGATTTCTAGGTTTAAACCGACCTGTGGGTAGGGGTCGAAAAACTGTAAAAATGATTCAAGGCTAGGAATGCGGCTATTTGAAGTCGTAACTTGTAGTGGAAAGTCGGGATTTGGTTTGGAGCCCACATCAAAAGTTTGAATTTCTTCCCAGGTAAGGTCTTTTAACAACTTTCCATCGATACTTCTGTCGTGATTGAGCACGAGCATACCATCTTTGCTCATTCCAATATCAACTTCAATAGCGTCTGCTCCTACCTGCATGGCATACCTGAAGCCGTTCATTGTGTTTTCGGGCATTCTTGCCCGGGCTCCGCGGTGTCCGTGAATCTCAATCATGGGCAGACCCTAGAAAAACTTTTTTACACTTTCAATGACATAACTTTGCTCAGACTCTGTCATGTAGGCGAAGCATGGCAAGTTGACGACTGAGCTGGTGACTTGGTCGGCGCTTCCATCGAGCCAAGTTTCGTGTGGGAAGGCTTGAAGGCCCGGTTGTTGGGCTACGGGAGTTGGGTAGACCGTGCCGTGCCCAATGTTGTGCTCTTTTAAATGCGCTACAAATCTTTCCCGATGATCGGGATTCATGGTGGCCACTGATAAGTAGCCATTTTCTGTGATGCCGTCTTCAGCATTGTGAATTTGGAAGTGCTCGCTATTGAGTTCTTCTTTGTATCTTTGGCAGACGCTTCTGCGGCTCTCGATGCGGGGCTGAATGTGCTTGATGCTTTCTTCTAGGAAGATGCATTCATAGATTCCCACTCGGCTGTTCCAGCCTACATGGCCGTGTTGGTAGTGGTTGCTTCTGCCATGGTCAGCAAGAGTGTAGCAAAGTTTGGTCATTTCTTCGTTGGTGCTAAAAACAGCGCCCGCGTCTCCTGAGGCACCAAGAACTTTTGCGGGATAGAAGCTGGTAGTCGCTAGGGGCGAAGTCCCAATAAGAGATTTGCCATTCAACTCTACGCCGATGGCCTGCGCAGAATCTTCAACGAGGACTTTGTTGTGATCGGAACAAAACTTTCTAATCGATTCTGTTCCCGGGTTGGCCCATCCAAAGAGGTGAACGAGCATGATTCCATCCGCTTGAAATTTCTCAAAGGCTTCAAGACATTTTTGAGGGTTGAGATGGAAGCTCTCTTTGTCGATGTCTAGAACGACTGGAGTGGCTCCAACATTGATGATCGCTTCAGCGCTTGCCCAGAAGGTGAGGTTGGGAACAATGATCTTGTGTCCTGCTTTGATGCCGCTAGCTCGTAAAGCAAGTTGTAGGGCGTCTGTTCCGTTTGCGCAAAGGGTGAGAAAGGGGGCTTGGCTAAAATTCTTAAGTGCTTCTTCACAGCTTCCACGTTCTGGGCCGCCGACAAAATGAGCTTCTTTGATGGCAAGATTTACTCGCTCACTTACAGTGTCTAAAAAACCATCCTCAAATCTCTTGAGGTCGATGAAGGGAACGGATTGAGTCGTCATTGAATGTGAAAATAGCAGCATACAAGAACGAAAAAAAGGAGCCGACAAAAATCGACTCCTTTTTTCTAAGGATATTTTTTCGCGTCTCCTTTAGGAGACAGTGTAGTTATTTTCTGTATACACATTTTGAGCGGTAAGAGTTGCTTGTTAGCTCGATGTTGTCACCCTTCATCGTGACGTTGAAGCCAAACTCAAGAACGGTAACGAGTTCAGGCGGGCGACCGGGGCTGTATGGAGGGCGAGCTGGTTCGCCTTGTGTCCAGTATTCGAAGCCTTCGCGATACACTAGTGACTTGCTAGTTGTGTAGCTTTCTTGAAAGTTTCTGCCATTACGAAAAGTTCCAGAATTAACGGCAGGAAAAGCTACAAGCCTTCCGATGAATTGGTTTGTAAGAACGAGATCAGTTCGTCCGTTTTCATGAGTGTAAGAGTTGATGGAAAATGTTTGCGGGCAACCAATCGTCTCGTTTTCCAAGACAAGCTTTTCGCCCTCAATCAAGTTGCCGTAGCTTCCGACGAACTGACTAGGATTTTTGCTTGGTGCTTTTGATCCACCAGCTAAGACGTTTGATGAGATAAAAAAGGTGATGAGAGTGAGCAAGATTGTTTTTGATTTCATGGGGCCGAGCCTAGGTCCGGCAAGGGATGAAATCAACCGAAAATAAATTGGGCCCCACGTCAAGACGAGGGGCCCAAGCAATAAAAAGATCTAAGTATTCGAAACTACGTAGTTGCTTAGTCGCTCATTAACAGTCGCTCATTAACAGTCGCTAACTAAAAATAGTAGCGTCCACCGAGGGCTCCGTGGATCCAAAAGTCGGAGTCTGGCACAAGAGCCACAAAGGCAGCCAGTTCAAAGAAAACTTGGATAGCTGGCTTTTTGAAGTAGTAGCTCACTCCAACGGGGGCACGAAAACCAATTCCAGTAAAACCATCAGCCGTAACAATTCCAGCACCTGCACCGTAATGTAGATCAAAGTTAGCGCTGTCGATGCGGAAAAAATTTGGTTTTTCCCAGAGGTAGTCTGCAGAAATCGCAACGTATCCATTGCTGCTCAGGGACCATCCAAGACTCGCATCAATGGCATTGTTTCCTCCAAGGCTGTAGCGAGCAGAAAGACCGGAAGGTTGTCCGATGACGGCACCTAAGCCAAACGGTCCAGCAGCGAGGGATGATAGGGAAACTAGGCTAAGCGCGAGTGTAAGAACTTTGATAATTGATTTCATAAGGGATGGTCTATCTCTAGGCCGGCCAGAATTCAATACGTTCTCGTTTTAATTGGTGGGCGCCTGAATAAGGCGTGGCTAGGTTGTAGCCAGCGTCTCTAAGGCTTCGTTGAAATTTCGAATTACAAGCATAACTAAAGGCTATGCTTTTTGGTTTTAGTGTAGATTTCAGACGTTCAAGTGCAGGAGCTTGATAGGCTTCGGGATTGACGTCGTATCCAAAGGGATCGAAAAAACAGATATCAAATTTGCCATTCTCTGTAGTTGTCGTCTCATCTGCGACATTGTCGAGTGAAGGAAGTATTTGTATTTTTTCCTTTGCGATTTCGAGGAGCGATTTTAATTCAGGGCTCGTGGGGAAAAGTAAGTTCTCTTGTTGGCCCTCGCCATAGCACGACTTGCTCATCATCGCTGGAAGGTCGTCGCAAGAGTCGATCCAAAATTGGCAGCCTATCTCAAAACTACTGGTGTCTTTTTCAATCGCAACGTATTGAATCTCTCGACCGTTTAGATTTGGGTCGATGCTGGAGAACACGGTCCACAGGAGCCAGTTTGTTCCTGGGCCTAGGCCAAATTCCAAAACTCGAATCGGTTTATCTGTCGGTTTATCGGTGGACGCGCTTTTGTTGGCAAACTCTAGGGCGGGTTTCACAAAAACATGAAAACTTTCGGTAAAAGCACCTTTTTGAGAGCGAAATGCGGCGCCTTCTTCGTTGTGAAAAAGAGTGGGGGAGCCATCACGAGTCCTGATCCAGGAAAAACGATCGAAAGTGCGCATGGCTCCTCTTATAGGGGGACAGCCTATGGAGGGCAAGCTTTGCTTGACCAACATGGCTTGTATGGTGTTTGAAGGGGGTGCAGAGCCGGCAACCACCGAGACACAATGGCAATCCCAGGAATTTGCCCCCAAGAGATGGAATTATTTTAAGGACGTATTGATTCGTCGTTTTGGGACGAAAGTTTATAAGGTCGGAGTGAACGCTGGTTTCGACTGTCCCAACCGTGATGGCAC
>Ga0100385_1002972_pt1 | contig 15488 bp, 10 predicted proteins | sample CryGeymeta201509_FD_81543 | JGI IMG/M metagenome (GOLD analysis project Ga0100385, IMG submission 81543) | Groundwater microbial communities from Crystal Geyser aquifers in Utah, USA - Crystal Geyser metaG 2015-09 | ecosystem: Environmental > Aquatic > Deep subsurface > Groundwater | place: USA... | reverse complement strand
CATGGACACCCACAAAGACCGTCTGCTGACCATTGCCATGGCACCGTTTATGTCCTGTGGCGCACGCTTATCGGTATACGCGCTGTTTGCGGCGGCATTCTTTACCGAGAACGGTGCCTTTATGGTATTCAGCCTCTATGTGCTGGGCATTGTCATGGCACTGCTGACCGGTATTGCACTGAAAAACACGCTGTTCAAACCGGACCTGACCCCCTTTGTGATGGAACTGCCGGCTTACCATGTGCCAACGGTAAAAGGCATTCTGATCAAGACCTGGGAGCGGCTTAAATCCTTCTGCCTGCGCGCCGGTAAAACCATCATTACCGTTGTTGTTGTGCTGAGTTTTCTTAACTCGCTGGGTACCGATGGTTCGTTCGGTAATCAGAACAAAGAAAGCTCAGTTCTGTCGCGAATCGCCAACGTCATTACGCCGGTCTTTACTCCTCTGGGCGTACAGCAGGATAACTGGGCGGCCACCGTGGGTATCATCACCGGTATTTTTGCCAAAGAAGCCGTAGTGGGTACGCTGGATGCGCTCTACAGCCCGGAAACCAGCGCCGACAGCGAATACTCGCTCAGCGCCGGTCTGCTGGAAGCACTGCAAACCATTCCGGCCAATGTCGCCGACCTCGCCGACAACCTGCTCGATCCGCTGGGGCTGAGCCTGATCAGTGCCGATCAGGGCGAAGAACAAGGCGTACACAGCACCACCTTCTCCACTATGGATGCGCTGTTCGGCAGCCAGCTGGCCGCTTTCTCGTATCTGGTGTTTGTCCTCCTTTATACGCCCTGCGTCGCAACACTCGGCGCCATGGTACGGGAAGCCGGACTGCGCTGGATGTTGTTTGTTGCCGGCTGGAGTACCGGGCTGGCTTATACCACTGCGGTGATTGTCTATCAGCTTGGCAGCCTGCCTCAGCACCCGCTCAGCTCCCTGCTGTGGGTCGGTGGCAGTATCGCCTTTATCGGTCTTAGCCTGTGGCAGATGCGCCGCTACGGCCAGAAGCACAGCGCCCGCCTGATCCCCCTTACCCCCGTCTGATTTTCTGATATTGCGCTGCGGTGACCCGGCCACCGCAGCCGCACCTTTCCTGACAAAAGTAGCGCTATTTCTAAGAAACAAGTTCTAGGCACTTTGCCATGCCTGCGTTAGAATGCGCGCGCTTTTTTTCGAGGAGTTCACAATGGAACTTATAGCCGACCAGGGACATATATTTATCATCCTGGCCTGCATTTTCGGTGTATTTATGGCCTGGGGAATTGGTGCAAATGATGTTGCCAATGCCATGGGAACGTCAGTTGGTTCCAAAGCCATCACCATCAAGCAAGCTGTCTTTATTGCCATTGTCTTCGAATTTGCCGGTGCATTTTTTGCCGGAGGCGAAGTCACCGCGACCATCCGCAAAGGGATCATTGATCCGGCGGTGATGTCGGGCCATCCCGAACTGTTGGTGTTCGGTATGCTGGCTTCCTTACTCGCAGCCGGCACCTGGCTTTTAATCGCCTCTTACGCAGGCTGGCCGGTATCCACTACGCATTCTATTGTCGGTGCCATCGTCGGTTTTGCTGCCGTCGGCATTTCAATGGATGCCGTCGAATGGGGCAAGGTAGGTAACATTGCCGCCAGCTGGGTCGTATCCCCGGTCATTGCCGGTTCCATTTCTTATGTTCTCTACAAAAGCGTAAAGCACTTTATTCACGACACCCAGGACCCCTTTGCTCAATCCAAGCGTCTGGTGCCGTTTTACATCATGCTGGTTGGCTTTGTTATATCCATGGTCACCCTGCTCAAGGGCCTCAAGCATCTGGGTCTGAATCTGGATTTTACCGATGCAATCTGGATCTCTCTGCTGATTGGCGTAGCCGTGATGGCCATTGGCCGCTTCTTTGTCGGACGTATCCACGCCGACCCGGAGCTCACCGAAGAAGTTCATCTGGCAAATGTCGAAAAAGTCTTTGCCGTTCTCATGATCTTTACCGCCTGCGCCATGGCCTTTGCCCACGGCTCCAATGATGTGGCCAATGCGATTGGTCCGGTTGCCGCGGTTTACAGCGTGGTCAGCCACAGCGGTGAAATTGCCGCCAAGGCAGCGGTGCCAATGTGGATTCTGTTGGTAGGTGCATTCGGCATTGTGATTGGTCTGGTGACCTTTGGCCATCGTGTGATCGCAACCGTTGGCTCCGGCATTACCGAACTGACGCCCAGCCGTGGCTTTGCCGCCACTCTGGCTGCCGCCACCACCGTTGTTGTTGCTTCCGGCACCGGCCTGCCAATTTCCACCACTCATGTTCTGGTCGGAGCCATTCTGGGCGTGGGCCTGGCGATGGGCACCGACGCGCTGAACTACCGCAAAATTGGCTCCATCTTTGTTTCCTGGCTGGTGACGCTACCGGCGGGTGCTCTGCTGTCGATTATTTTCTTCTTTATCTTCCGCGCGATCTGGTTGTAAACATCCCGCTGCTGATAAAAAAAGCGTCTTTTAAAAGGCGCTTTTTTTATGCCTGCCTGCCACGAAAATGCCCACAGCTCAGCACGGCCGGACAACCTGAAGTCATCTGCGGTCAGCGCATAGGATTGATGACCACCTTATGGCATAACTGACACATGACGCGCCGAAAAAATTATGGTACAAACGTACCACCAATAAAAATAAAGCGTCTGTGATCGGCCCCATGCTTATAGCGGAATAACCTATGACTCAAATGTATTTTCAGAATCTGACCCAGGGTTTACAGCAGGCCGGCATTTGCACGCCAACCCTGGTGGTGGATAAAGAACGCCTGGATCGCAACATTGATCACCTGATTGATGTGCTTAACCGCGGCTTCGATTACCGTATTGTGGCCAAGTCACTGCCCTCTGTTCCGTTACTGCAGTACATCATGCGCCGCACCGGCACCACACGGCTGATGAGTTTTCATCTGCCGTTTCTGATGCATCTGGTCGAGCATATTCCGGCCGCGGATGTACTGCTGGGTAAGCCGATGCCTGTGGCCGCAGCCGAGCATTTTTATCAATGGCACAGCCAGCAGACCAGCAGCATGTGCTTTGCTCCGGAACTGCAGTTGCAGTGGCTGATCGACAGTCACGAGCGCCTGCAGCAGTATCAGGCACTGGCACAGCGACATAATCTGCGTTTACGCATTAATCTGGAAATCGACGTTGGCCTGCATCGTGGTGGTTTTCTGCCCGACCAGCAGTTTATTAACGCCTTAAAAACCATTGCCGCCTCCCCCTTGCTGACACTGTCCGGCCTGATGGGCTACGAAGCGCATATCAGTAAAATTCCGGGATTCCTCGGCGGCCTCGACAAGGCCCTGCGCAGTACGCAGGAGACTTATCGCCACTTTACTACGTTGATTAAAGAGACCCTGGGCAACGATGCGCTGGATGGCCTTTGCCTGAACACCGGCGGCAGCTCGACCTATCCGCTGTACGATCAGGACAGCGTCGGGCTGGTCAACGAAATCGCTACCGCCTCAGCACTGGTCATGCCGACCGACTTTGATGTCACGACACTGGAACACCACCAGCCCGCGGTGTTTATTGCCGCACCGGTACTGAAGGTGGTGAAAGATCCGGACATTCCGATGGCCAGTGGTCTGTCGCGTTTACTGCGTTTATTTGGCCGTTTACCGCATCAGGCCTGTTTTATTTACGGTGGCAACTGGCTGGCGCAACCCTGCTATCCAACGCCGTGTAAACGCGCCAGTATTTTTGGTCACTCCAGTAATCAGGAGCTGTACGAGTTGCCAGACGATCACCGTATCCGCCCTGACGATTATCTGTTCTTCCGCCCCAGTCAGAGCGAATCGGTCTTCCTGCAGTTCGGGAATATCGCGCTGTACGAACAGGGCCGCATCAGTGAATGGTGGCCGGTATTCAATTATCCGGAAGCCTTTCCGGCGACGGCTCAGGCCCGCAGACACCGTGCTGCCGCTGAAATATCTTCCTGATCTTCCGTATCTGAAATAATAAAAAACTGAGGAATCATCGTGTCCGCTGCTCTTACCCTGGTTGCTTATCTGCTTGTTCCGGCATTGCTTGTTGTTCTTTGTCAGCGTGTTCGCTGGCTGGATAAACTCGGCGTGGTTGTCTTGTCTTTCGCCTGCGGTATCGCCCTGTCATCGACTGGCTTGCTGCCGGGTCTGGTGGGGGCTGAAGCGCTGAAAGCCGTACAAACCAATCTGTCAGAAATTGCCATCGCACTCGCCCTGCCGTTGCTGGTGTTTTCGATTGATGTCAAAGCCTCGTTCGGCATGGCCGGTGACACCATGAAAAGCATGGGTGTGGCCTTAATTGCGGTCATCATTGCCAGCGCCGCCGGGGCTTTTATCTACGCCGATTCTCTCGCCAATGTCTGGCAGATTGCCGGTATGTCGGTGGGTGCTTACACCGGTGGCGGGCCGAATATGGCGGCCATTAAAACGGCGATCGGGGCTGACGAAAACATCTTCACCACCATGATCACCTACGACATCCTGCTGTCGGCGCTGTATCTGATGTTTGTGATGACCCTGGCCAAGCCGATTTTCAGCCGTTTTCTGCGCCCTTACCGCAGTCAGGGCGAACACGCCTATCACAGCGAAGAAGAAAAATTTGGTCATATGGCCGATGAAACCGCCAACGCCTATAAAGTGCTGGCCAATGTTAAAGCCCTGCCGAAAACGGCTCTGGCGCTGTTGCTGTCAGCACTCAGTGTGGGCATTGCCGTGGGCATTGCATCGCTGGTACCGGGTAGCATGGCGTCGGCGGTGACCATCATCAGTATTACCACGCTCGGCGTGCTGGCCTCGTTTGTGCCAGCCATCCGTAACCTGCCCAACAGCTTTCAGCTGGGGATGTACCTGATTCTGGTGTTCTGTTTCACCACCGGTACCATGACCGACACCAGTATTGTCACCAATCTGAACGTCGACCTGTTTGCCTATATCAGCATTATTCTGATCGGCTCACTGATTTTGCAGGCCATTATCTGTCGCCTTCTGGATATTGATACCGACACGTTTTTAATCACCTCATCGGCCGCCATTATGTCGGTGCCTTTTATTCCGGTGATTGCCGGGGCGCTGAAAAATCGCGAGATCATATTGCCGGGTTTTGCCGCGGCGATTATTGGCTATATCGTCGGTAATTATCTCGGCGTGGGTGTCGCCTTCTTTACCCGCTGGCTGCTGGGCGTCTGAAGACGGGCATGCGCACTGACCATATTCTGCAGCATAAAACCATTCTGCTGGTCGGTGCCTCATCGGGTATGGGGCGTCAGCTGGCGCTGCTCCTGGCACAGCACAACAACCGTTTAATTCTGTTTGCCCGCCGTCAGGGCGAACTGGACAGCCTGGCGCAGCAATTACGCGCACAACAATGCGATGTGCTGATTATCCGCGGCGATGCCTGCTGCGAAGAAGAGGCCGCGCAGGCGGTATCAAGCTGCATCGCGTATTTTGGCCGCATTGATCTGGCCCTGCTGAATGTCGGTGCCGGCCCTGAACAGCGCATGGCAGAAACCTCCGTTGCCGATATCCGCCAATGCATGGAACTGAACTACCTGAGTCTGGCGAATTTTCTGCCGCCGCTGATCACTGCCATGTGCAGCCAGCAGGCGGATAAACGCGGATTACGTGGCACCATCGCTCATACCAATTCTCTGGCCGGATTTATTGGCTTACCCATGCAGGGGCCGTACAGCGCAGCCAAAGCCGCTGCCCGCTTACTGATGGACAGCTGCCGGATTGAGCTGGAACCGGAAGGCCTGAAATTTATCTCGCTTTACCCCGGCTTTGTGCAGACAGCGCGGGTTAACCAATACGATATGCCCGCCCCTTTTGCCATCAGCGAAACCCGAGGCGCAGAGCTGATGCTTAAAGGCCTGCTGAGCGGCCGCGACGATTACCTGTTTCCCGGCCCATTAAGCTGGTTGATCCGTCTGGCACGCATACTGCCGACGTTTATCAGCAAGCCATTATTACGCCGCGCGCTCTGACGCTCATACAGCACCATCATCCTGCACCCGCAAAGCGGTTATACTGGCCTCCTAATTCGTGGAGCCATTTATGACCCGCCCAACCTATCAGCGTCAGAATTTTCCCGACCGTATTGTACTGGAACCTTCAATGCCCGCCGACAGCTGCATTATCTGGCTGCATGGCCTGGGTGCCAGCGGTGATGATTTCGTGCCGCTGCTGCCGCATTTGTTACAGGCTCTCAATACCGCTCAGCCCCCCGTGCTGCGTGCTATTTATCCGCATGCAGCACAGCAGCCGGTAACCATTAATGGCGGCATGGTGATGCCAAGCTGGTACGACCTGCTAGCCACCAGCCCGCGACGTCAGATTGATGGCCAGCAACTGAGCGACTCCGTACGACGCATCCACACACTGATCGATCAACAAATAGCCGCCGGTATCGACAGTCGCCGTATTTTGCTGGCCGGTTTCTCTCAGGGTGGTGCTGTTGCTTATGAAGCCGCTTTCAGCTATCCGCAACCTCTGGCTGGGTTAATGGCGTTATCAACCTACATTGCCCGCCCACTCCAGATAAACGCCGCCAATCAGCATCTGCCGGTGCTGATTGCTCATGGTGATTATGATGGTGTGGTCAGCCCGGAACTGGGCGAAGAAGCCTGCCAGTGGTTATCTGCACAGGGAATAACCCCGGAGAGCCATCGCTATCCGCTGGCGCATGAAGTCTGTCTGGAAGAAATTGAACACTGCGGTCTTTTTGCCGGACGCTGCCTGCTGAAAAATGAGCGCCAAGGGAGCACCCCTCAGGAAATACAACGCGCAGAAAACACTGAGGCAAAGCCGTAAGGGTCAGGAAGCAATATCGATATTACGCACGCATTGGCGGCCAGCATGTTTGGCGGCGTAAAGCTGTTCATCGGCCGCGGCAATCAGCTGTCCGGCATTATGCTTAGCTGAAGGCGTTACGGTCGCCACCCCGGCGCTGATACTCAGGACATCGCCTGCTAACGATTTTTCATGGAGGATAGTCAATGCTGCAACCGCCGCCAGCAGGCGTTCTGCCAGCAGCATCGCCCCTGCATTGTCGGTGCCCGGCAGCAGACAGACAAACTCTTCACCACCATAACGCGAAACACTGTCATGTGGCCGCAGCAACACAGAGCGCAGAGCGTGAGCAACCTCCTGCAACGCTTTATCGCCGTCCAAATGCCCATAATGGTCGTTGTATTGTTTAAAAAAATCGATATCAATAAGAATCAGTGACAATGGCTTTTTATCGCGCTGTCCCTGACGCCAATGCAGCTGTAACTGTTCATCAAAACGACGGCGATTGGCAACACCGGTTAAACCATCCAGCATTGCAATAGAGTGCAAAATATCACGCTGTAATTTCACCGTAACGTGGGTGCGGACGCGGGCAAAAACCACCACCGGGTTAATAGGCTTGGTAATAAAATCGACAGCACCTGTATCGAATGCACGGACTTCATCCACCACTTCATTCTGAGCCGTGACAAAAATAATTGGAAAATCATTGTCTACCGGGTCAGCCTTAAGCGTTTTGCAGACATCGTAGCCATTCATATCCGGCATCATAATATCCAGCAGCATAATGTCCGGTTTATTATCCGCACACAGCTCCAGTGCCTGCCGGCCACTGGTCGCCATGACGATTTCGAATTCCGCTTTAAAAATTTCATTCAGACTGCGGATAATCAGCGGCTGATCGTCGACGATCATCAGACGCGGTTTATGCGTCAGACCGGGGATTAATTCTGCCAGTGTTTTACCTGACTTCATGACCACTCCTGCACACGGATCAGCGTTCCTTTGGCGGCCGTAAAATCCAGCTGTTCAATCTGTTCAAGCATTTGCTTAAATAGTGACCCATTGCCCGGAAAACCTGCCGGCGGCAACTGTTCAACCAACTCCAGCACCGCCATATTATTGTCCTGTAACAGCCCATGCAGCTGCACCAAGGCTTCACGCCAGCGTTCATCCGGCCAATGCTCAGACACTGCTGATTCTGACGGTGTGTGACTTTACAGCCCGCCACTGGCCACAGTATCGGCCACAGTATCGGCCGCAGCATCAGTCATCTTAACCAGCGCCTGGTACGAGGCCGATAATAACGCCTGCAGTTCAGCAAGCATTGCTGCGGTTTGTTCCGTTTCATTCGGCAGAACATCGTTCTCTGTGGCTGAAGCCGGGGCCGATGCCATGTTATGAAAACGCTGCTCAAGCTCGCCACTGCGTCGCGCCAGAGTCACAGCGCCCATGGTCGCCGCCGTGCCTTTCAAAGTGTGCAGGCTGGCGGCACTGTCAGACCAGCGCCCTTCCTGCCATTGCTGATCAAGCTGGCAGAGCAGGCTGGTCATATCCACCATAAAGCGCTCTGACATATTCACTAGCAGCGACTGATTATTACCAAAGCGCTGCAGCAAAATATCGCGGTTTTCCAATGCTGCCAGGGCTGTTTCATCGCTCGTCAGCGAGACTTGAGCGCTGGCGTGGCCGGTCAGCTGCAACAACGAATGCACCACATTATCGAGGTCAATGGGTTTGCCTACATGCGCATTCATACCGGCGGCAAGACAGGCTTGCCGGTCAGATTCAGCAACATTGGCTGTCATCGCCAATATTGGCAGATGGTTAAAACGACCATCGGCACGGATACGCCGGGTGGCTTCCAGACCATCAATATCCGGCATCTGCATATCCATAATGACCACGTCGTACGGTTCTTCCGTGGCAAACACGTGATCAACACCACTCAAGCCGCCCTCGGCCAACTCGACAACCGCACCTTCGGCACTCAGTAATTCAAATGCAATTTCGCGGTTAATTTCATTGTCTTCCACTACCAGAATACGCATTCCGGCCAGGCGTTGTTCGCTGTCGACTGGCGGTAACGGCATCACCGCTTCGCCAGGGCTGTGCAATACGCGCATCACCGCTTCTGACAACTGCACCGGGGTGATGGGTTTACTGAGAAAATCACAAAACGGTGGATTATCACCGCACAGCACGTCATTGAGAGATTCCCGACCATATGCACTGATTAAAATAACAGGTGGGGCATCGTTCCCCAGACGGTCAATCAGAGATTGGGCAACCGCCGTGCCCTCGTTATCGGGCAACTGCCAGTCAAGTAATATCACCTGATAGGGCTTATCCTGCTGCTCCGCCCTGACCACCGCTTGCAATGCTGCAGCACCGGTTTGTTCAACCTCAACATTCCAGCCTAATGAGCATCCGTCACGCTGTAATAATTCGGCCGTCACCGGATTATCTTCAACCAGCAGTACCCGTAACGGTGGTTCAAACTGCGGAGCGGCGTAAGGCTCTGGCACGACAATGGGTAAATCCAGTTCAAACCAGAAGCAACTGCCTTTGCCCAGTTCGCTGTGCAGATGAAGCTCAGAGTTCATTAACGACACCAGACGCTTACAGATCACCAGCCCCAATCCTGTGCCACCAAAGCGGCGGCTGGTCGATACTTCGGCCTGGGTAAACCCGTCAAAAATACGCTGCTGATTGTCGGCTGAAATGCCGATGCCGGTATCTTCAACCTCAATGCGCAGACGGATCTGCCCACCATCGGTAGCTACACTGCGCGCCCGGACAGTCACATAACCACTGCTGGTAAACTTCAGTGCATTACACGCCAGGTTAATTAAAATCTGCTGCAGACGATTGCTGTCGCCCATCAGGGTTTGCGGCAGTGAAACGTCCAGGTCAAACAGCACCTCCACCGGTTTATTGCCGAGATTGCCGGATATCACCACCGCCAGATTGCGCATCACTTCATCAAGGTTAAAGGGCTGACGATCAAGCTGCAGCTTACCCGCCTCAATTTTTGAATAGTCGAGAATGTCATTCAGCAGGCTGAGCAACGAGCCGGCTGCGCCCTGAGATTTATTCACATAATCCCGTTGCCGCCCACTGAGATCGGTCTGCGATACCAGTTTTAACATGCCCAGTACGGCATTCATGGGGGTACGGATTTCGTGACTCATATTGGCCAGAAAGGCTGATTTAGCCGCGCTGGCGGCATCGGCTGCTTCTTTGGCTTCGCGCAGACGGGCTTCGTATTCCAGCTGTTCGGTGATATCGCTGTTAATCCCGGTGACCCGCAATAAGGTACCGTCTTCCGCCAGCTCAACCTGGGCTCCGGCCTGAATACTGCGTTCACGGCCATCCGGCAATACGACGCGGAATACCGGGTCGTACACGCCGATACCAGCAACGGCATTGTTGAGAGCCGTCTCGGTACGCTCAAGATCATCCGGGTGAATACGCATGCGCCAGTGGTCATAGTTCAGGCCGTTATCGCGTAAGCTGAGCGGCTGTTGGTACAGCTCAAACATGCGGTCATTCCATTGCAAATCGTTATTGGCCGGAGTCCAGGACCAAATCCCCATCTGCGCGACGTCGGCCGCCATCGCCAGCTGTGCCGAGGTCGCGGCCAGTGCATCGTGCTGCGCCCGCTGTTCGCTGATATCAATCATAATGCCGACGATAATCTGCTCATCCCCGACCGCCATAACCCCTAAGCTGATTTGTACCGGAAATACGCTGCCATCTTTACGCCGGGCCTGTATTTCACGGCTGAGACCAATCACCCGATTGCTGCTCATTTCGCGAAAGCGCTGCATATACTGATCGTGTTGTGATGCAAATGGCTCGGGCATTAAAATGCTGACGTTTTGGCCAATAATCTCTTTTGGCTCATAACCAAAGGCCTGCTCTCCGGCCGGATTAAACGAGCGAATAATACCCTGACTGTCGATGGTAATAATCGGATTAACCGCGGTATCGAGAATGGCCTGCGTCATTACCAGACTTTTCTCCAGCGCTTTTTCGCTCGCTTTGCGGGCACTGATATCCACGGCAACGCCCAGATAACCGCTTATTTCTCCGTGAATATCACGCATTGCTGTAGCGGAAAGATTCACGAGTAAACGCTCACCATCCTTACGCACGTAAGTCCACTCGCGGGTTTCAGCACCATCCCGCTCAGGGATATAAACAAAAACACGAAAACCGCGAATATCTTCACCGTATTCTTGCGTCAGCTCTTGCGAACGCTGCTCCAGTTCTTGCTGCACATGCAAAACCGCTGGCGACTGAACACCAACGAACTCATCCGCACGGTAACCCAACATGCGTTCTGCGCCCTGATTAAACAGGGTGACGATACCGTCTTTGTCGGTGGCTATAATGGAAACTTCAGAAGCGGAATCAAGCACACTTTGCAACAACCGACTGATACGCTGAGCCTCGCCAGCGCGCTCCTCCACCTGACGTTCCAGATTACTGTTGAGTTCAATTATTTTGGCCTGAGCCGCTTTTTGCGCTGAGATATCCCGGATACTTTCCGACATCCCCACCACTTTACCTTCCACATCACGGATAACAGCATAAGAAACCGATACATCCAGTAATGTGCCGTCGGCACGGCAGCGCTGCCCTTCCTGAGGTAACAGATGCACTCCCTGTGAGGCCTTCACACACACCTGATGTTCTTCTTCCCGTAATTCCGGGGGCACAATCAGCTCTGTTAACGGCCGCCCGAGAGCATCTGCCTCAGTAATACCGAACATCCTCACCGCTGCCGGATTCCAGCTCTGCACATCGCCATGACAGTCCTGACTAATGATGCCATCGGCCGAACTTTCAACGATGGAGGCCAGCCGTTCCTGCTGTGCCAGAAATTCTCTGCGTCGCTGGCGGCTGCTTATCAGCATCGCCAACAGTGCACTGATAAGCACACTGATAAGAGAGCCCAGTGCAAAGACAATCGCCGGTGAAGGCAGATTTAACGCATGAATAAAGGATGGATATACCTGAAAACGGAATTGCCAGTGACGACCATAAATCGTGCGTTCAATCTGATAGCCGGCCACATGAGCAAACTCGGCGGAGGTTTGGTTATTAAAAAAACTGACCGGTTGTTGCGCATCGGTCATATCGACAATTTCCAGCGCCAGCTCATCCTCATGCATACGCAGATCGGCCATAACCTCGGCCATTAATAACGGCGCATAACTCCAGCCATAGCCCAGCTGTTCACGCCCGGCCTGCGTCTGCGGGGTTTTGCCGCCCTGATACACCGGCATAAGAATCAGAAATGACTGTTGTGGGCTGCCGGTGGCCTGCACCAGGGTGATCGGGCCGGTTAAGCGCACCTCTCCACTGAGCAAAGATGACCAGGCGGCCTCTCGGCGATTATGTTCAGACGCAATATCCAGCCCAACTGCAGCCTTGTTGCGCTCAACCGGTTCGATATATTGGATAACAAAACGCTCATCGGCGTGTGGCCCCAGCTGGCGTATTTTAAAATCCGGCCAGTCATCGGACTGAGCGGCCTGGATAAATTGTGCCTCATCGGCCAGCGCTACCCGGCGGATAAAGCCAAACCCGCGTGCGCCCGGAAACTCAATATCGACATCGCGGGTGGCGCTGTAACGCTTCACCAACTCACGGCTCAGATCCTCACCGGCGGTCAGGATGGCACCACGCATACCGCGCAGACCGTACTGGTAAAGCTCAATGCGTTCCTCTGCCTGATCTGCCAGATCGTATGCCTGCTTGGTCAGAGATTCGTGCAGACGCTCATCGTTCAGCTGTCCGATTTTGGCTGACAACAACAAACTGATCAGCAGCCCCGCCGCCAGAGCCACCAGCGCCCAGCCCCAGAGCTGGCGATGTTTGCCCTTGTTTATAACGTTTGGCACGCTGATATCTCCCTATCACCCACGAAACACCTGCCGTGAGCGGCGATGTATTGCTTAAGCCTAGTTTCCCCCATAGGAATCACCAGCGGCTGAACCGCTGGCCACCTTCTGGTATCCTTGCGCCTCTTTTTTGCCAGAACTCTGGCACAGAGCTTTCACCCGGAATTTTCGTCCAGAAAACAGGAGCGCACCGTGGTTACCATGTACGGCATCAAAAACTGCGACACCATCAAGAAAGCCCGCAAGTGGCTGGAAGACGCCGGTGTTGACTATCAGTTTCATGACTACAAAAAAGACGGCTTAAGCGCTGAATTACTGGATGGCTGGATCCGCGAACTGGGCTATGAAGCCCTGCTGAACAAGCGCGGTACGACATGGCGCAAACTGCCGGACGACATCAAAGACAATATTGATGAACAAAGCGCCCGTGCGGTGATGCTGGATAACCCGTCCATTATCAAACGTCCGCTGCTGGATACCGGCAGCGCCAAAGTACTTGGCTTCAGCGTTACCGAATACACCGAACTGAAATTCTGAATATTTCATTAATTACGTTAGAACGCGCATTCGCGCCCGATCTGAGGAATGACTATGACAAACGCATTTGCCCTGGCCATTGGTGTCGGCACCAAAAACAGCAAAGGTGACTGGCTCGAAGTATTTTACCCGCAGCCACTGCTGAACCCTTCTGCCGCTCTGATTGACGCCGCCAAAAGCGCTCTGGGCTATGAAGAAGGCAACGTTGCACTGGATGTTGACGGTGGCGAGCTGGAAGCCTTTGCTGCAGCACTCGACAGCGCCGATCCGCTGCAGGCTGCCCTGGCCCGCGCCTGTACCGAAAGCGAAAAGCCGGTTGTGGTGACTATTCTGGCCGCCGATGAACAGGCCTCTTCTACCCCAGAGGTTTACCTCAAGCTGCACCTGCTGTCTCACCGTCTGGTAAAACCACACGGTCTGAATCTGGCCGGTATCTTCGGCCTGCTGCCAAACGTTGCCTGGACCAATAAAGGCGCAGTCGATCTGGATGAGCTGCCAGCTGCACAACTGGAAGCCCGCCTGAACGGCGACCTGCTGAGCGTCAACAGCGTGGATAAATTCCCGCGCATGACCGATTACGTGGTACCGAAAGGCGTGCGTATTGCACACACCGCACGCGTGCGTCTGGGCGCTTACATCGGCGAAGGCACCACCATCATGCACGAAGGCTTTGTTAACTTTAACGCCGGTACTATGGGCGTTTCTATGGTTGAAGGCCGTATCTCTGCTGGTGTGGTTGTCGGTGACGGCTCTGACCTAGGCGGTGGCTGCTCTACCATGGGCACCCTGTCTGGCGGCGGTAACATCATTATTTCTGTCGGTGAAAAATGCCTGCTCGGCGCCAACGCCGGTATCGGTATCCCGCTGGGTGACCGCTGCACCGTTGAAGCCGGTCTGTACGTCACCGCCGGTACCAAAATTCAGGTACTGGACGATCAGAAAAACGTGGTTGAAGTGGTTAAAGGCCGTGATCTGGCCGGTAAATCCGACCTGCTGTTCCGTCGTGATTCCCTCACCGGTGCCGTTCAGTGCGTGACCAACAAGAGCGCCATTCAGCTCAACGAAGAACTGCACGCCAACAACTGAGGCTGCAGTATTTAACGCGGCTGAGCGTTCTGCTCAGCCCGTTAATGAGCCGCAAACCAGTGCGGATGCTGCAGATACCAGCGCACGGTATCCAGCATCGCCACGGCAAAATCATGCTGCGGCATAAATCCTAATTCTCTGCTGATTTTTCCGGCATTAATGGCGTAACGCACGTCGTGTCCGGGTCTGTCCTGCACATGGGTAATCAGCTGTTGCGAACGTCCGGCGATGGCACTCAGGGCCTGCGGATAACGTTCTGCCAATGAAGCATCGCGGGCAAACTCATCATTGAGAAGGCCACACAACAACTGAATAAACTGCAGATTGGTCTGTTCATTATGGCCGCCGATATTGTAATTGCAGCCTGTTTTTCCGGCGCCAAGAATACGATCGATACCTGCCGCATGATCTTTTACATATAACCAGTCGCGTACCTGCTGACCATTACCGAATACCGTTAAAGGCCGCTCAAACAGAATATTGGTAATCATCCGTGGCATCAGTTTTTCCGGATACTGATAACGGCCAAAATTGTTGGAACAATTCGATAAACTCACATTCAGCCCGTAGGTTCTCGCCCAGGCATTTAACAAATGATCAGACGCCGCTTTGGTGGCGGCATAAGGATTACTCGGCTGATAACGGCTGTGCTCGCCGAATGGTTCACCCTCTTCACCCAGATCACCGAAAACCTCATCGGTTGAAACATGATGAAAACGATGCGGCAGCACTGGTTTACCAGCGTTAAGCGGTTCTTCAATCCAGACCTGGCGGGCCGCCTGTAATAAATTCAGCATGCCGACAATATTGGTTTCGACAAATTGTTCCGGTGCACTGATCGAGCGGTCGACGTGGGACTCTGCGGCAAAATTAACGATCGTATCCAGACGATAAAAAGCCAGTAAATATTCAACCAGATTGCGGTCGTTAATACTGCCCTGCACAAATACGGTATTCGGCCGTTTTAACGCCTCAGCTAAATTGGCTTTATTACCGGCGTAACTGAGGATATCAAGCACCACAATAAAATCCTGCGGATGCTCTTCCTGCCAGTATTCAATAAAATTGGCTCCGATAAATCCCGCACCGCCGGTTACCAGTAAACGTTTCATCAGAGAGATTCCAGAGTACGCTGCAGGCTTTCGCGCCAGCAGACAGGTT
>Ga0100385_1002970_pt1 | contig 15498 bp, 13 predicted proteins | sample CryGeymeta201509_FD_81543 | JGI IMG/M metagenome (GOLD analysis project Ga0100385, IMG submission 81543) | Groundwater microbial communities from Crystal Geyser aquifers in Utah, USA - Crystal Geyser metaG 2015-09 | ecosystem: Environmental > Aquatic > Deep subsurface > Groundwater | place: USA... | reverse complement strand
GGCAGATCGACCAGATAGAGCCGCCCGCCGAGGTCGAAATAGTTGATCTCCTGCGTGCGCCCCGGCGTGTTGGAGGCGCGCGCCAAGTGCTTGCGCCCGGTCAGCGCGTTGATCAGGCTCGACTTGCCGACGTTGGAGCGCCCGGCGAAACACGCCTCGATGCGGTCTGCCGGCGGCAGGCCGTCGAGCGCCACCACACCCTTGACGAAATCGCACGGCCCCGCGAACGCTTTGCGCGCCGCCTCGATCTCGTCGTCGGAGTATTCGGTCGCGTCCACCGTCTATTCCGCAGGCTTGCGGCGGCGAAAAGTCTTTTTCACGTTGCCGAAGAAATCCACCTCGACGCCCTGACTGCGCATGATGATGTACTGCTGCGAGAACGTGATGATGTTGTTGGCGATCCAGTAGATCACCAGCCCGCTGGCGAAGCTTCCCAGCATGAACATGAACATGAACGGCATGATCGCGAAGATCTGGGCCTGAATCGGGTCGGTCGGCTGCGGGTTCAGCTTCTGCTGCATCCACATCGTGACGCCCATCAGGATCGGATAGACGCCGATCGAGAACAGCGCGAACATCGCCGGCAGGCCGTCGAGGGAATACGGCAGCAGCCCGAACAGGTTGAGAAACGAGGTCGGGTCCGGCGCCGAGAGGTCCCTGATCCAGCCGATGAACGGCGCGTGGCGCAGCTCCAGCGTGACGAAGATTACCTTGTAGAGCGAAAAGAAGATCGGAATCTGCACCAGGATCGGCAGGCACCCGCTGGCCGGGTTGACCTTTTCACGCTTGTAGAGCGCGATCATCTCCTGCTGCATCTTCATCTTGTCGCCGGCGACGCGCTCCTTGATCTTCTCCATTTCGGGCTGGAGCTTTTTCATCCGCGACATCGACACGAACGACTTCCACGCCAGCGGAAACAGCGCGGCCTTGATGACGAAGGTCAGCGCGATGATCGAAAAGCCCATGTTGCCGATCACGTCCTTGATCGCCATCAGCATCCAGAAGATCGGCTTGGTGAAGAAGAAGAACCAGCCCCAGTCAACTGCATTCACGAAGCCGTCGATGCCCAGATCGCGCTCATAGGCCTGCAGCAGCCGCACCTCCTTGGCGCCGGAGAACATCAGGTCGGTGACGCTGGCGCTCTCGCCCGGCGCCACCGTCACCGCCGCATGGCGCAGATCGGTCTGGAACACCGGCCCGGCGGCGGTCTGCACCGCCTTGAACACGGCGGTGAACGCGCGGTCGGGTCCGCCGACCAGCGTCGTCATCCAGTATTTGTCGGTGAAGCCCAGCCAGCCGTTCGCCGCGACGCCGACGCGCTCCGCCGGGCCGCCCTCCGCCGGATCGGCGGCGAAGTCGAGCATGTCCTTGTAGTTGATCTCCTTCAGCGTGCCGTCGAAATGGCCGATGGCGCCTTCGTGAAGGATATAGAAACCAATGGTCTTCGGCGTGCCGTGCCGCGCCACGGTGCCGTAGGGCGCCAGCGTCAGCGGCTGATCGGTGTTGTTCTGAACCGTCTGGGTGACGGTGAACATGTAGTTGTGATCAATAGAGAATTCGCGGCGGAAGGTCAGCCCGGCGCCGTTCTCCCACGCCAGCGCGACCGGCTTGCCCGGCGCTAGCGTCTCGCCGCTCTCCAGCGTCCACGCCGTGTCGGCGCCCGGCGTCGGCCCGGTCTGCGAACCGCGCGCGGGCGTCCAGCCCCAGACGACGTAATAGGGGTTCTCCGTGCCGTAGGGGAAAAGCTGCTCCACCGGCGGCGAGGTCCGGTCCACCGTTTCGCGGTGGTCGAGCAGCCGCAATTCGTCCACCCGGCCGCCGCGCAGCGAGATCGAGCCGGTCAGCCGGGGCGTGGCGATGCCCACGCGCGGCGTGGCCGCCAGCGCCTGCTCCAGCGGCACGGTCACGGAAGCCGTGGGCAGCGGCCCGGCGGGAACGCCCTCGACCATCTCCTGCGGCTGGCTCTGCTGCTGGGCCTGCTGCTGCGCGACCAGCGCCGGGTCGGGCGGCGGCGGCGCGAGAAAGAACTGCCACAGCACGATCACCAGGAAGCTGAGCGCCGCCGCCATGATCATGTTCTTCTGGTCGCTCATCGCGCGCTCCGCTCAACGTTCATCAGGGGTGCGCCCATCGCCGGGCGGCACGGATATTCTCGACCGCCGCAACGGCGCCGCGCCCGCGATGTAATCGGATCGGCGCGGGATTGCGAGACCTCTTGTCCGCGCCGCATCGGCGCGGGGCGCTACTTGAGGAACACGAAGAACGCGCCGCCCGCGATCAGCGCGAAACCCACCGCGTGATTCCAGCGCAGCGGCTCGCCCAGAAACCACACCGAAAAGACCGCGAACACCACCAGGGTTATCACCTCCTGGATGGTCTTGAGTTCGGCGGCGGAGAAATAGCCATGCCCGATGCGGTTCGCGGGCACCTGAAGCATGTATTCGAAGAACGCGATGCCCCAGCTTGCCAGGATCACCGCATAGAGCGGCGCCGCCTTGAACTTGAGGTGGCCATACCACGCGAAGGTCATGAACACGTTGGAGGCGATCAGCAGGCCGATGGTCGCGAAGGGAATCGGGTTCATGGCCGCTCTCTGTCCGGCGGCGGGTCATAGCCGGAGCCGCCCCAGGGGTGACAGCGCAGGATGCGCCGCAGCGTCAGCCACCCGCCCCGGATGGCGCCGTGCTTCTCCAGCGCCTCCAGCGCATAGGCCGAGCAGGTCGGATGGAAGCGGCAGCTCATCCCCACCAGCGGCGAGAAGGTGGCGCGGTAGAGGCGCACCGGCAGGCTGAGGACGAACGCCAAAGGCGTCACCGCTCCACCGCCTTGGCGCCATGAACCCGCGCGACCGCGCCCTCCAGATCGCGCAGAAGGTCGGTGAACAGGCGCGCGTTGGTGGCCCCGGCGCGCCCGATCAGCACGTAGTCCCAGCCCGGTCGCCCGGCTTGCGGCAGCACCTTGGCCGCCGCCGCGCGCAGGCGGCGCTTGGCGCGGTTGCGGGTGGGGGCGTTGCCGACTTTCTTGGAGCAGGTGTAGCCGATGCGCACGAGGCCATCGCCCGGCTCCGCCGCGCCGCGCCGCCGACCTTGCAGAATCAGCGACGGCGCCGAGGCCTTGACCGCCCGCGCCGCCGCCAGAAACTCACGCCGCAGCTTCAGCGTCTCAAGGCGCGGCGGGTGCGGTCCGGCTTGCGCCGCGCCGTCGGTCGCCGCACCGGTCATCGCAGAAGTCAGGCGGTCAGATGCTTGCGCCCGATGCGGCGGCGCGCGTTGATGATCTTGCGCCCGTCCTTGTCGGCCATGCGCGCACGGAACCCGTGGCGGCGCTTGCGGACGAGCCGACTCGGCTGATACGTGCGTTTCATGGCGGTTCGGACCTCATTCTCGCCGCCCACGCTGACGCGCCCGGCGGGGATGTGCAAATCGAGCGCGGTGGATAGCCCGCGCGCACCGCGCTGTCAACGCGAACGGCGCACGGTAAATCCGGCGTGATCCGCACTGGCGCATCGGCCCCGCCGTCGGCACCTTGGGCCGTGACGCAGCGCAACAGGAGATTTCCCCATGCAGCCCTCTGAAAAGGCCGCGCCGGTCACATGGCGGCGGCTGGCGCCCCTCGCGCTGATCGCGCTGGGCGCGGCGCTGGCGTTCTTCCTGCTGCGCGAACACATCAGCTTCGCCGCGCTGGAGCGCAACCGCGAGGCGCTGCTGGCCTGGCGCGACGCCAATTATGCGCTGGCTGCGCTGGGCTTCATCGGCGCCTATGCGCTGGCGGTGGCGTTCTCGGCGCCGGGCGCGGTGTGGTTCACCCTTGCGGGGGGGCTGCTGTTCGGCACGCTGCTCGGCGCCGCCTATGTGGTGGTGGCGGCGACGGCGGGCGCGACGGCGATCTTTCTCGCCGCCAAGACCGGCCTCGGCGACGCGCTGCGCGCCAAGGCGGGCGGCTGGCTGAAGCGCGTCGAGGACGGCTTTCAGGAAAACGAGGTCAGCTTCATGCTGGCGATGCGGCTGGTGCCGGCGGTGCCGTTCTTCGTCGCCAACCTCGCGCCGGCGTTTCTGGGGGTGCGCACCCGCACCTACGTCTGGACGACATTCGTCGGCATCATGCCGGGCACATTGGTGTATGCTTCCGTGGGCGCCGGGCTTGGCGAGGTGTTCGCGCGCGGTGAGCAGCCCGACCTCGGCGTGATCTTCGAGTGGCGGGTGCTGGGGCCGCTGATCGGGCTGGCGGCGCTGTCGCTGCTGCCGGTGGCGATCAAGGCGCTGCGCAAGACAAAGAGGATATGACCATGGCGCGTGACGGATTGGTCGAAGAGCATCTGGCGGTCGATCTGTGCGTGATCGGCGGCGGCTCGGGCGGGCTTTCGACGGCGGCGGGGGCGGCGCAGATGGGCGCCTCGGTTGTGCTGGTCGAGGGCCACAAGATGGGCGGCGACTGCCTCAACTATGGCTGCGTGCCGTCCAAGGCGCTGATCGCGGCGGCCAGGCACGCCCACGCCCTCGGCGCGGGCGCCCCCTTCGGCGTTGCGCCCGCCGCGCCGCAGGTGGACTTCGCCGCCGTCGCCGCCCACGTGCGCGGCGTGATCGCGGGCATCGCGCCGCATGACAGCGTGGCGCGCTACGAGAGCCTGGGCGTGCGCGTCATCGAGGCCTGGGGCGCCTTCACCGCGCCCGACACGCTGCGCGCAGGGCATGTCACGATCAAGGCGCGCCGCTTCGTGATCGCCACCGGCTCGCGCGCCTTCGTCCCGCCGATCCCCGGCCTCGATACGACGCCCCACCTCACCAACGAGACCATCTTCGACCTTGTCGAGCGCCCTGAGACGCTGATCGTGATCGGCGGCGGGCCGATCGGCATGGAGCTGGCGCAGGCGCATCGTCGGCTTGGCGCGCAGGTCGTCGTCATCGAGGCGGCGACCGCGCTGGGCCGCGAAGACCCCGAGGCGGCGGTGGTGGCGCTGGCGGCGCTGCGGGCGGAGGGCGTGGAGATCCGCGAAGGCGCGCAGGTCGCCGCCGCGGCCCCCGGCCCGCAGGGCGTGCGCGTCACGCTGGCCGACGGAACCATGATCGACGGCTCGCATCTGCTGGTCGCGGTGGGGCGGCGGCCCAACCTTGAGCGGCTGAACCTCAAGGCCGCCAACGTCGAGACCACGAAAACCGGCGTCGCGGTGGACAAGGGCTTGCGCTCGGTGTCGAACCGCCGGGTCTATGCGGTGGGCGACGCGGCGGGCGGAATGCAGTTCACCCATCTGGCAGGCTATCACGCCGGGCTGGTGATCCGCTCGGCGCTGTTTCGCCTGCCGGTGACCGCGCGCGACGACCATATCCCGCGCGTCACCTTCACCGACCCCGAGATCGCCCATGTCGGGCTGACCGAGGCGGAGGCGCGCGCGGCGCATGGCGACCAGCTTGAGGTGGTGCGCGCCGACTACGCCGAAAACGACCGCGCAAGGGCCGAGCGCGCAACCGACGGCTTCATCAAGGTGATGGTCGGCCCGCGCGGGCGCATCCTGGGCGCCACCATCGTCGGCGCGCAGGCGGGCGAGCTGATCGGGCTCTGGGCGCTGGCGCTGGCGCAAAACCTCAAGATCGGCGCCGTGGCGGGGATGGTGGCGCCCTATCCCACGCTGGGCGAGCTCTCCAAGCGCGCCGCCGGGGCCTATTTCACGCCGCGCCTGTTCGAAAGCGTCTGGGTCAAGCGCGCGGTGCGGTTGCTTGCGAAGCTCGGCTGACGGAGCGTAGAGTCCGGGCGGGCGCGCCGTCGCGCCGGTTGAACGGCTTGGCATCGCATGAATCTGGCGCGCAGCCTGTCGGGTCGTCTGCTGCTGATGACGCTTCTCACCGTGATGGTGCTGGAGGTGGTGATCTTCGCGCCCTCGGTGGCGCGATTCCGGCTCGACCACCTCGACGAGCGGCTGCGCATGGCGCACCTCGCCTCGCTCGCAATCCTCGCCACGCCGGAGGGGATGCTCGACCCCTCGCTCGAAGGCGAGCTTCTGGCGCGGGCGGGCGCCGACAGCATCGTGCTGCGCGGCGGCGGCGCGCGCAGGCTGGCGCTCAGCGCGCCCGATCAGCCGACCATCGAGGCGACGTTCGATCTGCGCGACGCCGCGACCCTCACTCTGATCGGCGATGCGCTGCGCTGTCTGTTCGCGACCGAGGCGCGCCATGTGCGGGTGATCGGCGCCCCCTACCCCGACGGCGGCGACGAGATCGAGATCACCATGAACGAGGCGCCGCTCAAGGCCGCGATCCGCGCCTATGGCGGGCGCATCCTCTTGTTGTCGCTGGGCATATCGGTCGGCACGGCGGCGCTGCTCTATGTGCTGCTGCAATGCCTGCTGGTGCGCCCCATGGGCCGGATCGTGCGCAACATGGCCGCGTTCCGCGACAACCCGGAGGACGCGACCCGCGTGATCCGGCCCTCCAGCAGCGTCACCGAACTGGCGGTGGCGGAACTCGCGCTCGCCGACATGCAGCACCAGATGCGCGAAGCGCTGCGCCAGAAGGCGCGGCTGGCCGCGCTGGGCGAGGCGGTCGCCAAGATCAGCCATGACCTGCGCAACATGCTCGCCACCACCCAGCTGATGGCCGACCGGCTGGAGAGCAGCGCCGACCCGGCGGTGTCGCGCATCGCGCCCAAGCTGATCCACTCGCTCGACCGCGCGGTGACGCTGTGCCAGAGCACCCTGCGCTTCGGCGCCGCGAAGGAGGCCCCGCCCGAGCCGCGCCGCGTGGCGCTGACGGCGCTGGCGCATGAAGTGTGCGAGGGCGTGTTTCCCGACATGGACCAGCCCTCCGCCGCGCGCTTCGAGAACCGCGCCGACAAGAAGATTGTGATCACCGCCGACCCCGACCACCTGTATCGCATCCTGTCCAACCTGATGCGCAACGCCCGGCAGGCGATCGAGGCGTCGGGCCGCAGCGGCGTTGTGGCGATGGAGGCGCGCGCCACCGCCGAAGGCGTCGAGATCGACGTGGTGGACGACGGCCCCGGCCTGCCCGCCAAGGCGCAGGAGAACCTGTTTCAGGCGTTTCGCGGCGGCGCCAGCAAGGCGGGCTCCGGCCTTGGGCTGGCCATCGCGCATGAACTGGCGGCGGCGCAGGGCGGCCGGCTGGCGCTGGTGTCATCCACCACGCAGGGGACGCGCTTTCGCCTCACCCTGCCGCAGTAGGGCGTGATCGCGGCGCGGCTGAAACGCTCTCGCCTCGGATTGATCCGGCGCAATGCTCCACAACGCGATGTGTGGTCACTTGCCTGTGCGCGGTCGCACTTGCCCGAGGTTCCGATGCGCCGACTTTCCTCGCCACGCCGACCAGGCCGGGCGCACCGCTTCTTGACCGCGCAAGGGCGCACATCCGCCGAGCAGACGTCCATCGCTAGACCGAGGTGACCAACCATGACCAAGATGAGAGCGGCGATCTTCGTGGAGCCGGGCCGCATCGTGCTGGACGAAAAGCCGATTCCCGACATCGGCCCGCTTGATGCGCTGGTGCGCATCACCACGACCACGATCTGCGGCACCGATGTTCACATATTGAAAGGCGAGTATCCGGTCGCGAAGGGTCTGACGATCGGCCATGAACCGGTGGGCGTGATCGAAAAGCTCGGCTCGAGCGTCACGGGCTACAAGGAAGGGCAGCGGGTCATCGCCGGCGCGATCACACCCAGCGGCCATTCCAACGCCTGCCAATGCGGGCGCAGTTCGCAGGACGGGCCAGGAACGGCGCATGGCTGGAAGCCGCTGGGCGGCTGGAAATTCGGCAACACCATCGACGGCTGTCAGGCCGAATACGTGCGTGTGCCCGACGCGATGGCCAACCTGTCGCCGGTGCCCGACGGGTTGACCGACGCGCAGGTGCTGATGTGCCCGGACATTATGTCCACGGGGTTCGGCGGCGCCGAGAGCGGCCGGATAAGGATCGGCGACATGGTGGCGGTGTTCGCGCAGGGGCCGATCGGCCTGTGCGCGACGGCGGGCGCCCGGCTGCTGGGCGCCTCGAAGATCATCGCGGTTGACCGCGTGCCTGAGCGGCTGGAGATGGCGCGCAAGATGGGCGCGCACGAGATCGTCGATTTCAGCAAGGGCGACCCGGTCGAACAGATCATGCGGCTGACCGATGGCCGGGGTGTCGATGTGGCGATCGAGGCGCTGGGGCTGCAGTCGACCTTCGAGGCGGCGCTGCGGGTGCTGCGCCCGGGCGGCACGCTGTCGAGCCTGGGCGTCTATTCGTCCGACCTGAAGATTCCGCTGGACGCCTTCGTCGCGGGTCTTGGCGACCACACGATCACCACCACCCTGTGTCCCGGCGGCAAGGAGCGCATGCGGCGCCTGATGTCGGTGATCGAGTCAGGGCAGGTCGATCTGGGCGCGATGGTGACCCATCACTACAAGCTCGACGACATCGAGGCTGCATACGAACTGTTCGTCAATCAGCGAGACGGGGTGTTGAAGGTTGCGGTGACCCCTTAACCCCACCGCCGCCCCGCCCGATGTGCAGCCCCGCCTGCGGCGGGACCACGAGACCGCCTCAGCGGCTCTCCACCTCGACATAGTCGCGCGCGGCGGCGCCGGTGTAGAGCTGACGCGGGCGCCCGATCTTGTTGTCGGGGTCCTCGATCATCTCCTTCCACTGCGCGATCCAGCCCACCGTGCGCGACAGCGCAAAGATCGCCGTGAACATCGAGGTCGGAAAACCGATCGCGTCGAGGATGATCCCGGAGTAGAAATCGACGTTGGGATACAGCTTGCGCTCGACGAAATACGGGTCTTCGAGCGCGATCTTCTCCAGCTCCTTGGCGACCTGAAGCGTGGGGTTGTTCTCCACGCCCAGCAGACCGAGCACTTCGTCCGCGCTCTGTTTCATCACCTTGGCGCGCGGGTCGAAGTTCTTGTAGACGCGGTGGCCAAAGCCCATCAGGCGGAACGGATCGTCCTTGTCCTTGGCGCGGGCGATATACTCCGGGATGCGGTCCACCGTGCCGATCTCGCGCAGCATCGCCAGCGCCGCCTCGTTGGCGCCGCCATGCGCCGGGCCCCACAGGCACGCCACGCCCGCCGCGATGCAGGCGAACGGATTGGCGCCGGACGACCCCGCCAGCCGCACCGTCGAGGTCGAGGCGTTCTGCTCATGGTCGGCGTGCAGGGTGAAGATGCGGTCCATCGCGCGGCTCAGGATCGGATCGACGACATACTCCTCGCACGGAGTCGCAAAGCACATGTGCAGGAAGTTGCTGGCGTAATCGAGATCGTTGCGCGGATAGACGAAGGGCTGGCCGATGGAATACTTGTAGGCCCAGGCGCAGATCGTCGGCAGCTTGGCGATCATGCGGATCGAGGCGACCTCGCGCTGCCAGGCGTCGGAGATGTCGGTGCTGTCGTGATAAAATGCCGACATGGCGCCGACCACGCCGCAGACGATCGCCATAGGGTGCGCGTCGCGGCGGAACCCTCGGTAAAAATACTGCATCTGTTCGTGCAGCATGGTGTGCTTGGTGACGCGGCCCTCGAAATCCTCAAGCTCCGCCGCCGTCGGCAGGCGCCCGTAGAGCAGCAGAAAGCACACCTCGACATAGTGGCTTTTTTCCGCGATCTGGTCGATGGGATAGCCGCGATACAGCAGTTCTCCCTTGTCGCCGTCGATGAAGGTGATCGCGCTGCGGCAGGCGGCGGTCGAGGTGAAGCCGGGATCGAAGGTGAACATCCCCGTCGCGCCATAGAGCTTGCGGATGTCCACCACGTCCGGCCCGACCGAGCCGGAGAGCACCGGCATCTCGACCGACTTGTCGCCATAGGTGAAGGTAGCGGTGTTCTTGTGAGCGCCGTCAGCCATGCGCACCCCCTGATCCAAGGGTCGCGCACAGTGCGCGACCGGTCTGTCGGCCGCGCGCGGGCTTGCGCGCGGGTTCGGCGAAATCAGCGCGCCTGCGCCGCAATGCGCGCGAGGCTTTCATCGCGACCGAGCGTCACGAGGACGTCAAACACACCCGGAGAAGTTGCGCGTCCGGTCAGCGCCGCGCGCAGCGGCTGCGCCACCGACCCGAGCTTCACCCCCGCCTCCTCGGCGAAGGCGCGCACCGCGCTCTCCAAGGCTTCAGAAGTCCAATCGCTAACACCCTGCAACCGGGGGGTCAATTTGCCGAGCAGCGCACACGCCTCCGGCGTCAGCAGCTTCGCCGCCTTGTCATCGGGCGTGATCGGCGAGTCGCCCAAAATATAATATGCAGAATCAATAAGTTCCACCAGCGTCTTGGCGCGCTGCTTCAAGCCCGGCATCGCCTGCGCAAGCTTTGTGCGCTGCGGTAGCGACAACGGGTCGCGATGCTGCGCCGCAAACAGGCGTTCAATTTCCGCCACCAGCGCGGCGTCGTCGCTGTCGCGCATCCAGCGGCCGTTCAGATCGGCGAGCTTGGCGAAATCCAGCCGGGCGGGCGCCTTGCCGATGGCGGGCAGATCGAACCATGCCTGCGCCTGCGCGTCGTCGAAATACTCGTCGTCGCCGTGGCCCCAGCCCAGCCGCGCCAGATAGTTGCGCATCGCCGCCGGCAGATAGCCCATGTCGCGATAGGCCTCCACGCCCAGCGCGCCGTGACGCTTGCTGAGCTTGGCGCCGTCGGGCCCGTGGATCAGCGGGATATGCGCGAATACCGGAACCTTCCAGCCCATCGCGCGGTAGATCAGGCTCTGGCGCGCGGCGTTGGTCAGGTGGTCGTCGCCGCGGATCACATGCGTCACGCCCATGTCGTGATCGTCCACCACCACCGCCAGCATGTAGGTCGGCACGCCGTCGGAGCGCAGCAGCACCAGATCGTCGAGCTGGTCGTTGCCCCAGCGCACGGTTCCCTGCACCGCGTCGTCCACCACGGTCTCGCCGTCGCGCGGCGCCTTCAGGCGGATCACGAAGGGCGCATCCGGCGCGCTCGCGGGGTCGGCGTCGCGCCACGGGCTTACAAAACCGTGCGGGCGCTTTTCGGCGACGGCCTTTTCGCGCGCCGCGTCCACCTCCTCCTTCGTCGCGTAGCAGCGATAGGCGCCGCCGCGCGCCACCATCTCCCCGGCGACCTCGCCGTGCCGCGCCAGCCGCGAGAACTGGCTGAGCGGCTCGCCGTCCCAGTCCAGCCCCAGCCAGCGCAGGCCCTCGAAGATCGCCGCCGTCGCCTCGGGCGTCGAGCGGGCGCGGTCGGTGTCCTCGATGCGCAGCAGGAACTTGCCGCCGCGACCGCGCGCATAGAGCCAATTGAACAGCGCGGTGCGCGCGCCGCCGATGTGCAGATAGCCGGTCGGCGACGGCGCGAAGCGGGTGACGACGGGGGCGGCGTCGGTCATGGTGGCGGTCGTCTCCAGGGTTCGGGGCGGACTGTGTGCTGGGGCTTGGCGCGGTTATGGCCGACGCGGGGAGAGAGGACAAGCAGCGTGGGCGACTGGCTTGAGGCGCAGCGCACGCTTCAGGCGCGGCGGCTGGCGCTGTGGATTCCGGTCGGCTTCGGCCTCGGCGCGCAAGCCTATTTCCTGTGGCCGTCCGAGCCGTCGGCGACGCTGGCGCTGACGGCGGCGGCGCTGGCGCTGGCCGGGGTGCTGGCGGCGCGCAGGCTGGGGCGCGGCGTGGCGCTGGCGGCGGCGCTCTTGTGCCTGACGGCGGGGTTCGGCGCCGCGGCGGTTCGCGCGCGGCTGGTCGCGGCGCCGGTCCTTGCGGAACAGGTCGAGGCGCTGGTCGAGGGCCGCGTGCGCGCGCTGTCGCAATCCGCCGCCGGGCGGCCGCGCCTGCTGCTGGAGGCGCCGCGTATCTGGGGGCTGGCGGCGGCGCAAACCCCGGCGCGAGTGAGGATCACGCTGACGGCCGCGCGCCACGCCGAGGGCCTTGGCCCCGGCGACCTTGTGTCGGTGATGGCGCGGCTGGGGCCGCCCGGCGGGCCGGTGGAGCCTGACGGCTTCGACTTCGCCCGCGCCGCGTGGTTCGAGCGTCTGGGCGGCGTCGGCGTGGCGCGCGGGCGGGTGGCGCGGCTGGCGGATGCGCCGCTCACCGGCATCGCCGCCGCGCGCGTCGCGCTCGACCGCGCCCGGCTGCGGCTGAGCGAAGCCTTGCGCGCGGGCATAGGCGGGCAGGCGGGCGCCTTTGCCGCGGCCATCGTGACCGGAGACCGCGCCGCGCTGCCGGTGACGGCGCTGCAAGACTTGCGTGACAGCAATCTGGCGCATCTGCTGGCGATTTCGGGGTTGCACATGGCCATCGTCTGCGGGCTGGCGTTCGGCGCTGCGCGGCTGGGGCTGGCGCTGACGCCGGGCGTGGGGGTGCGCTGGCCGGTCAAACCCATCGCCGCCGCAGCGGCGCTGGCGGCGGGGCTGGCCTATCTGGCGCTGTCGGGCGCCGCCGTGGCGACGCAGCGCGCCTTCGTGATGGCGGCGGTTGCGTTTCTCGCCGTCATCGTCAACCGCCCCGCCGTCACGCTGCGCGCGCTGGCGCTGGCGGCGCTGGTGGTGCTGACGCTGGCGCCGGAGAGCCTGACGCAGGTCGGCTTTCAGATGTCGTTCGCCGCGACCGTCGCGCTGGTCGCGGCCTATGAGGCCGCGCGCGAGGCAGGCTGGCTGGCGCCGCGCCCCGGCTTTTGGGGTCGGGCGGCGCGCTATGGGCTGGGCCTGCTGCTGACCAGCGCCATCGCCGGGCTGGCGACGGCGCCCTTCGCCGCGTTCCATTTCAACCGGCTGACCAGCTTCGGCCTGATCGCCAATCTCACCGCCGTGCCGGTGATGGGCGCGGTGGTGGCGCCTGCGCTCGCCGGGGCGGCGGCGCTGGCGCCGCTGGGGCTTGAGGCATGGCCGCTGCGCATCGCGGGCGTCGGCATCGACTGGATATTGCGGGTTGCCGAAACGGTGGCGGGCTGGGAGGGCGCGGCGCGGCCGATCGCCGCCGCGCCGCAGTTCGCGCTCTGGCTGATCACGCTGGGGGGCTTGTGGCTGTGCTTGTGGCGCGGGCGTCTGCGGCTGGCGGGGCTGCCCGCGCTGGCGCTGGCGGCGGCGCTATGGCTGGGCGGCGCGCCGCGCCCCGACCTCCTGATCGCGCCCGGCGGCGCGGCGGCGGGGGTGATGACGCCGCAGGGCCGCGCGCTCGACCCCGCGCGCCCCGACCGCTTCGCCGCCGAGACCTGGCTGCGCCGTGACGGCGACGCCGCGACCGTCGCCGAGGCCGCCGCCCGCCCGGCTTTCACGGCGGAGGGGCCATGGCGCGTCGCGCCGTTCGGCGACGGCTGGGAGGTTCGCATCTTTCGCGGCGCGCGGCTCAGCGCGCTGGCGCTCACCCGCCAGTGCGCGCCGAAAACGGTGGTGCTGGCGCCCCGGATCGCACCCCGGGTCGCCGCGCAGGCGCAGGCCGGCGCCGCAGCGGGCCCTTGCCTGCTGCTCGACCGCGCGGGGCTTGCGGCGCGCGGCGCGCTGGCGCTCAGCGGCAAGGGAGACAGACTTGTGGTCGAGGACGCGACAGCCGGGCGCGCTGCGCGCCTGTGGCGGGAGGCGGGCGCCGTTTCGGGCGCGGGCGAGTGATCAGCCACAGGGCGCTGTTCGGCGCGGCGCCGCCCGCGCCCTGCCGATCCGCCGCCCGACAGATCCGGCGCAGGTGAACCCAGCACGCTCCAGCCCGGCGCCCGAAACAACCCGGCGCCGCCAGACGTTCGCGGGCTTCACGCAACCTGCCCGCCATGCACACACGCAACGCATCTGAAACCTTGCGGCGCGCGCCTCAGTAGGTGCGCACCAACCCCACCAGACGGCCCTGAATCCGCACCTGATCCGCGCCGAGGATCCGCGTCTCATAGGCCGGATTCGCCGCCTCCAGCGCCACCCGCCCGCCCTTCTGATGGCGCAGGCGCTTGAGCGTCGCCTCGTGATCCTCGATCAGCGCAACCACGATGTCGCCGCTGTCGGCGACATCCTGACGGCGGATCACCACCAGATCGCCGTCGAAAATCCCGGCGTCAACCATCGAGTCGCCGCGCACCTCCAGCGCGAAATGCTCCGCGCCCGGCGACAGCATGTCGGCGGGCACGCCGAGGCGGCGGTCGCTGCTCTGCAACGCCTCGATGGGCGCGCCCGCCGCGATCCGCCCGACCAGCGGCACGCTGCGCGACGCGCTATCGGGCCGCGGCGCAGGGCTGGTCGCGCCGCGCGCATCGGCCCGCGCCGCGCCGGCGCCGCCCTGCACCACGGTCGGGGTGAAGGCCCGGCGCGGCTGCTCCATGTTCTCGGGCAGCTTGATCACTTCGATGGCGCGGGCGCGGTGCGCGAGGCGGTGGATGAACCCCCGCTCCTCCAGCGCCGTGATCAGCCGATGGATGCCGGACTTGGAGCGCAGATCCAGCGCCTCCTTCATCTCATCGAACGACGGCGACACGCCGTCGCGCTGGGTGCGCGCATGAATAAAGCGCAAAAGCTCATATTGCTTGCGGGTCAGCATGTGCGGACACCCTTTCCGGCTGACGGTTAATCACGACTCTGTTCTAGAATCGTTCGCTCTTTGTGTCAAGACGTTCCGCGCAGGCGGATGATCTCCACCATGGCGCCCGCCTGCGCGGGCGGCGCGTGGGGCGGCTGGATCAGCAGCGCGTCGGCCTGCGCCATCAGCGATTGCGCCGAACTGTCCTGATCGGCGAAGGGCGTCACGCCCTCCGGCCCCAGCGCGGCGCGCATATAGTGTTCGCGCGGCCCCCCCGCCGCCATATCCTGAGCAAGCCGCGCCTGCGCGCGCGGCAGCGGCCCGGCGGGCAGCCCCAGCATCGCGTCGAGCGCGGGGCGCAGGAAGACATGGGCGCAGACCATGGCCGAGACCGGATTGCCCGGCAGACCGACCAGCGGCGCCGCCCCGACGCGCCCCGCCATCAGCGGCTTTCCCGGCCGGATCGCGACGCGGTAGAAGTCGAGCGCGTCGGCCACATGGCGCACGAGGTCGTAGTCGCCGACCGACGCGCCGCCCAGCGTCACGATCAGATCGGCGCCCGCCGCCGCGTCGAGCGCCGCGCGCAGGCTCTCGACGCTGTCGCGCGCGATGGGCGTCAGGCGCGGCGCCGCGCCGTGCTGCGCCAGCAGCGCCGCCAAGCCGTAACCGCTTGAGGCGACGATCTGATCCGGCCCGGGCGTCTCGCCCGGCTCAACCAGCTCGTCGCCGGTGGGGATCAGCGCCACCACCGGGCGGCGGCGCACCGTCAGCGACGCGGCGTTCATCGCCGCCGCCAGCGCGATGTCGGCGGGGCTGAGGCGGCGCGGCGCGGCGATCTGCGCGCCGGCCGCGAAGTCGAACCCGCGCGGGCGCACCCACGCCCCCGCCGCAGGCGCTTCGCGCACCCGCAGCGCGTCGCCGTCGCGGTCGGCGTCCTCCTGGATCAGCACCGCGTCGGCGCCCTGCGGCATCGGCGCGCCGGTGAAGATGCGCACCGCTTCGCCCCCGCCCACGCGCCCCACCCACGCCCGCCCCGCAGGCGCTTCGCCGATCACCCGCAGCACGCCGCCCGGCGTCG
>Ga0100385_1002967_pt1 | contig 15519 bp, 11 predicted proteins | sample CryGeymeta201509_FD_81543 | JGI IMG/M metagenome (GOLD analysis project Ga0100385, IMG submission 81543) | Groundwater microbial communities from Crystal Geyser aquifers in Utah, USA - Crystal Geyser metaG 2015-09 | ecosystem: Environmental > Aquatic > Deep subsurface > Groundwater | place: USA... | reverse complement strand
TTCTCATCCAGGTTGAGAAAACCGATGCAGGACAGCTCAAAGTCGACTTTGCCTGAAAACTGAAATCCCATCAGGCGGTGCTGGCCATCAAGGATGGTGGCACAAGGCGTGTTGTCCGGGATTGTAAGGTAGCCCGCATTTTCAATCCCATGGTTTTTTACCGCCTTAAAGCTTACGGACTCATCAAAATTCAGGATAATGTTGTTTGCAATGAGGGAATGGGGTTCCCGGAGATACAGGGCAATTTCCTTCAGTCGTTTCCGATCCAGCGTCCGCTGGAGCGCCAGCCTCTCATCCCTGCTGCGGTGGCTCAGGCGAACCACTTTTGAAAGGTGAGACGCGCGGGCTGCGAACAGGTACAGTGGAATCGCTTTCTGCTTCAATGAAATGGCGAAAAGTTTCATCTTTCAATCCCCTCCCTGGCCGGTATCCCCTTTTGGTAAGGGTGCCGGATTTCTTTCATTTCTGTAATCAGATCCGCCAGGTCCAAAATTTCCTGGGGTGCGTATCGGCCCGTGAGGACCATTTCCACATCCGTTGGACGGCTTTTTACAAGTTCTACAACTGATTCTACATCCAGAAGACCCATGTGGATGGCAATATTCACTTCATCCAGTATGCAGATGTCATATTTCCCTGATTGTATCGCTTTCCGACAGGTTTGCAGTCCTTCACGTGCCAGACGGCGGTCATTCTCATCTGCTGCGTGGATAAGGGAGTCGGTTCCGAACTGGCAAATCTGCACCCGGCCGTCTGTGAATTCCTCAATGGAAAGTTCTCCATACTGGACGCCCTTCATAAACTGGCAGATGAACACGAAAAGCCCCCGTCCCGCTGCCCGGACAGCCAGCCCCAGTGCTGCCGTTGTCTTTCCTTTTCCGTTTCCGGTATACACCTGCACCAGCCCCGGTGATAGTCTCCCCATAATTGGTCTCCTTCCATTGCCATCAATTATAGAGCATTTGGGGGTCGCGTTTGCAGGAAATTCATGTAAAATCTGCGTATGAAGAAATCGGATGGCCTGAAAATCAGTGATTCCGCTTACGTGGATTTGAGCGATTATGCCCGGGGCGCGGCTATTTCAATTGCCCGTCTGCTGGCACCAACGCCTGTTCGGGCGGCACATGTTACCTGGTTTCATTTCCTGCTGATGCTGGGGGCGGCTTTCTGTGTTCGAAAGGGGACGATTGTCCCGCTGGGTCTTGCCGCATTGCTGATTGTGTTGAAAAATCTGTTCGATGCAGTGGACGGCTCCCTGGCACGGCTCCAGAACCGTCCATCCAGGGTAGGGCGGTTTCTGGACTCCAATCTCGATTTTATTGGGAATCTGTTTTTTTTCCTGGCCATACCAGGAATCTCCGCTGAAGGAAGAATTGCAGGCTTCCTTGCATTCACCTTCCAGGGATCTATATTCAATTTTTACGCCGTCTGGTATCGGACAACCCATGACGGAGATAGCACCAGCCGGATGGCGGAGACAGGAAATTCACCTTACGATTATGATGATCCCCGTGCCATGCGGGTATTGTTTTTCATGTACCGGATATTTTACGTATGGCAGGATCGTGGAGTGGCGGTTCTGGATCATTTTGTAGGGGGCCGGGAGGCCCGGGTTCCCAACTCCCGCTTTATGGAAATGTCCAGTGTGCTGGGACCCGGTTTCCAGTATCTGGCAATTATCTTTTTTCTGGTTCTGGGCGTTCCTGCGGCCATCCCCGACACCTTTATCTTTGGCTTTGGCATTTACACTGTCACACTTCTGCTCGCGCGAAGTACCTCCGGTGGGGAGTAGGGGCAGGAGTAGGGGTAGGAGCCGGAAGGGACCGCAAAGCTGCGGCAAACATACAGATTTTGCTGATGGAATAGGGAGCCGTAGTGGGTGTTCCCCTTCCACGCAAACTTAGACTCAGATTTAAACTTGATTTTTTCCATTTTTTTCTTGACAGGTATTGAGTGCTTGTTTAGACTATAGAAAATTAAAAAACGAACGTTCGGTTTGTTATGAAAGGGGAGGTCGGGATGGCAAAAGCGAAAGCATTGAAATCTGACATTTCCATTGAAGCGGTGATGGAAGCGGCATTGGATCTATTCTCCAGTCAAGGGTATGGCGCTACTTCCATGCGCCAGATCGCCGAAAAGGCAACGGTTTCCGTAGGAAACATCTATCACCATTTCAAGAATAAAGAGGTTATTTTTCAGAGGCTTCTGGAACAGTACTGGGAGGTGGTTCTTGATCCGGAGTTGAAACTGAACCGGATTTTCTCACAGGCGGCATTCCCAGACGATCTGGAAGCTCTTGCCGACGCGATTGAGGAAGTGGTCAATAACCATTCCCGTAAGATTCTGCTCATTTATGTGGATGTGATCGAATTCCGGGGTGCCCACATCCGAAAATTCTATGAAACGATGGCGGAAAGATTTGCCGATAAATACGGTAAGAGCCTGGCCGAACGCCTTGAGAAGGGAGAATTGGCAGAAGGAGATCCGCTGGTTGGCGTCATGCTGGCAGTTCGGTGGTTCTTCTATTTTTTTACTGTTGAAAATAGTTTTGGTGTACCCATGCATTTTGGCATGGATAACCGCCAGGCGATTGATGAGTTTATCAGAATCATGCGTTATGGTGTGCTGCCCCGTGGTAATGACGGACGGCAGCCGGACAAATGACACGGCTGATTGCCGAGGAGGGAAAGATGGAGGGAGAGAGAAGCATGGGGATGTATCGGTACAAGATTGGGATTTTTCTTGTAACAGTGCTTTGCGCCTTGTCTGGGATGCTTGGAAGCGTTCCCGCTGAGGCCCAGGTGACCCGGGGGAGTATTGAAGTGCACACCCTGGATGCGGCCGGGGGTGTTGCGGTACCTGGTGCCATGGTAAGGGCTGAGAATTCGGAGACAGGATTGCAGCGTCAGACTGTGACCAACGCGCAGGGATTGGCATTGTTTCGCGCGTTACCGCCGGGTACCTATGATATTTCTGTGGAACTGACAGGCTTTGCTCCCGTACAGCAGAAAGGTTTGGTGTTGTATTCGGGACAGACTGTCAAGGTGAACCTGAAAATGACACTTACTGAATCTGCCAGCGTAACGGTGACTGCCGAAGTGCCGGTAGTGGAGGTTTACAAGTCGGACACATCCACCAATATTGTGCCCCAGTAGATTGAGCAGCTACCAGTAGCGAACCGTGATTTTGAGAAGCTGGCATTTATTGCACCGGGTGTTCAGAGGGAGCGGGGTTCTTACCGGTTTATTTCCGGTTCACCGGTTATTGGCTCCAGCGGCAACGCGTCCCAGTCCACTATCATAGTGGACGGCGCGGATTTTACCGATCAGGCGCTGGGATTGTCCCGTACGCGCTTCAGCCAGGACGCGATTCGCGAATTCAGGGTGATTACCAACCGCTTTGACACAGAGGTGGGAAATTCTGCGGCCGGCGCGCTGGCGGTTGTGACCAAATCCGGAACAAACGAGGTCCATGGCTCTGCGTTCGCGTTCTATCGGTCAGATTCACTGAGAACCCAGGGCGCGCTGGAAGAGGGTACTCAGGATTTTTCCCGTTACCAGACCGGTTTCACAGTTGGCGGACCCATTGTAAAAGACAAGACCCACTTTTTTGTTTCCGCGGAATATGTGAATGAGAAGAACATTACGTTGTTTCGACCGGGTGGGGCTTTCGCTGACCAGGCGGAGGATGTGAGTAATCCCTTCGATCAGTTTATGTTCATGGCAAGTCTGGATCACCAGATTTCGGATGCTCAGACTGTAACGGCCAAACTGGTTTACGAAGATTATCACATGGATAATTTCCATGTTGGCGGGGTAGCGGATGTTTCCTATGGAAACGCATTGGATCGAAAGAACTGGAACCTGGTGTTGAATCATACCTGGGTCATCAGCGATAACCGGCTCAATGAATTGCACATCCAGGCGGGACACCGCAAATATGATGAGCCGACGAATTCCACGGCTGCTGCCGAGTGGTTTTCATCCGGAGCCACGTTGCAGACAGGGACGAACATAACCGGCCACATTCTGGGAAGTGGTGACTATTCCGGGATCAGTGACACGTACCATCTGCAGATAATGGCTGGAAATACTACCCACGACATCAAGTTCGGCGGTTCAATCCAGTGGATTTCAGAGGAATCCGACATTCCCCTGTATCAGAATGGATTGTGGATTTATCTCACCGATGACCGGACGCTTCCGCTTTTGTACGCCTACGGTGTGGGCTCTTCGGATATCAAAAAGGATACCACGCTCTATGGTGCATTCATTCAGGATGACTGGCAGGCCAGCTCCAACCTGACGTTGACATTCGGTGTTCGCTATGATCTGGACACTGATGGAAATAACCCGGATTTTACACATCCCCTGGAGCCGGAGAAGAGAAGCAGGGACAGCAACAATATTCAGCCACGTTTTTCTTTTGTATGGGACACCAAAGGAAATGGAAAAACAGTTGTTCGTGGTGGTGTCGGGCTGTTCACTGGCCGGTATCTTCTGGTGCCTGCCTTCACCGAATTGCAGCAAAACGGAATAACCGGACGGATTCTTCATTCCAATGTGAACGGGTTGCTGTACGGGCTACCCCCTGCATACTGGTTGAACCCGGCCGACCCTGAACATTCCGGTTTGCCGCTTCCCGCCGACAGTACCCTTCTGGCACCCAGCCTGAAGGCGCCGCAGGCTACACAGGCCAGCCTGGGTGTAACGCAGAAGCTGGGTGATACCGGTCTTTTTCTGGATCTGGAAGCCGTGTATGCAGATGGTCGGGATGAGATTGTTGTCCGGGACACCAACTTTGGTGGAAATGCCAATCCGGTTCGGTTGAATCCTTACTGGAACCAGATCAACGTCTATACCAATCAGGGAAGTTCCCGCTATAAAGCTTTCATCGCCAGTTTGAACGGACAACTGAAGCGGGGCGATCTTGTAACCGCGTCCTTGACAGTGGCAAGTAAGAAAAACATCTCGGACGATTTCAGCCCGGTGTTCCCATATGGTTATCCCTCAGACCCGGCGAATATTGATGGTGAATGGGGACGCAGCCGGAATGACGAGCGGGTTCGACTGGTTCTCAGCGGAATTTTTCACCTGCCCTGGAATGTTATCATTGCACCAATCTATGAATATGGCTCCGGTCAACCCTGGAACCATCTTCTCGGCTATGACTTCAATGGAGATGGAAAAAACTCTGACCGGCCTCAAGGTGTGGCGAGGAACAATGAAAATGGTCCGCTCTACCGGAACCTGAGTCTGCGAATCACCAAGACTTTTCAGCTTGGTACCGGCAGGCTGGACATCATTGTTGAGGGATTCAATATTTTCAATACTGTCAATTACGATGTCAGCTCTGTTGATGCGGCGGCAGGAATTGGAAAATCGACGGCAAAAGCATTTGCGGGAGAAGGGTGCCGGGTTGCGATCTGGGACGTGGACAACGGTGCGGGTGAAAGATTGGGCGAAGAGCTGGCAGCCCATGGCCATGAGGCGGTTTTTCAGAAGGTGAACGTTGCGGACAGTGGAGAAGTTGACGCCGCAGTGGCAGAAGTTATTGAGCGCTGGGGAACCGTGGATGTGCTGGTTAACAACGCCGGTATTGTGCGGGACAGCCAGCTTATCAAGTGGAAAGATGGCCAGGTTGTGAAGCAGATGACGGATGCTGAATGGGATGCCGTAATTGGTGTGAACCTCAAGGGAGTGTTCAACTGCAGCCGTGCAGTGATTCCCCACATGATCCGGGCCAAAAGGGGCGTGATTCTTTCTGCCTCTTCCGTGGTGGGCCTCTACGGTAACTTTGGCCAGACCAACTACGTGGCGACCAAGGCCGGTGTAATTGGCATGACAAAAACATGGTCCCGCGAACTGGGAAGATACGGCATACGGGCAAACGCGGTGGCACCGGGATTTGTCGCAACTGAAATACTGGCATCCATGCCGGAGAAGGTACTGGACGGAATGAAGGCCAGAACACCGTTGAAACGGTTGGGAGACCCAGTCGAAATTGCCAATGCCTATCTCTGGCTGGCCTCTGACGCGTCTGCCTATGTGAGTGGGACAGTGTTGTCGGTAGACGGCGGATTGGTAGTGGGAACATGAGGTATGACTTCAAAGGATTCGTGTTCTTTATTTTGCTGAAAATCTGACATCTGGAGGGCACATGAAACAGTATGCACAAATAATTTCAACCGGTCGTTACATCCCGGAACATGAAATTACGAATGATATGCTTCGCGAGCGATTTGACCTGATTGTCCCTGATTTTATCGACAAGATGGAATCTGCCAGCGGCATTAAGAGCAGATTTTATGCGCCGGTTGACTGGGCAACCTCAGATGTGGCTCTGCCGGCGGCCCGTCAGGCATTGGAGCGGGCAGGTCGAAAACCGGAAGATGTTGATCTGGTGATTCTCGGAACAGATTCCCCGGATTACATCACCCCCGCGACCTCTGTGGTGTTGCAACACAAGCTGGGAGCAAAAAATGCCGGTACCTTTGATGTGGGTTGTGCTTGCGCGTCCTTTCCAACGGGCCTGGATCTTGCGGCCGGCATGATTGCCGCAAATGCGTCCATTCGGACGGTCCTTGTGGTGGGGGTTTACCTGATGCATAAGCTGGCGAGTCCCGATGACCCGATGATCTTTTTCTATGGGGATGGAGCTGGCGCAGCAGTGGTAGAACCGGCGGATGAGCCCGGATTCATCAGCTCGGCATTTCTGGCCGATGGATCCTATCATAAGAATTGGGGAATCTATTCCGGCGGAACCTTTGAACCGGCCAGTGTTGCGTCCGTTGAAGCCGGGCGGACCCAGGTTCGGATGGTGGATCGCTATCCACCGGAAATCAATCACAACGGGTGGCCCCGCATTGTCCGAACCCTCGCGGAAAACGGAGGATTTTCTGTTTCCGATATTGACATGGCAATTTTTACCCAGGTTCGCCGACCTTCCATTGAGCTTGTTATGGAAGAACTGGGAATCCCCATGGAGAAAACCCACACCGTGATGGAAAAATGGGGCTATACCGGTTCCGCATGTGTCGGAATGGCATTTGACGATGCGGTTCAGCAGAACAAAGTGAAGCGTGGCGACCTGGTGGTTTTTGTCGGCTCAGGGGTGGGATATAACCAGGCCGGATCCGCTTTCAGGGTGGGAGAATTGTGAACAGCTGGGTAACGATTTTGATGGTTATCTGCGGGCTGCTGCTTGTCCTGGCCATTGGCGCAGGCGTAGGATTTTATCGGAATCCACTGGCGGTCAACAGTTATTTTGAGCGAAGGGCTTTGAAGCGGGCCGGTAGCCTCCGGGCCCGTGATATTCCTGTTTCCTCAGGAAATCTGATGCTGTGGGAAGGAGGAGACGGCCCGGCCGTTCTCCTCCTCCACGGGGCGGGTGACCAGGCGGGGACATGGTCGAAAGTGGTACCGCATCTGGTGGGGAAATATCGGGTGTTGATTCCCGATCTGCCGGGGCATGGCGAAAGCGAGCCGGAGAAGGGTCCGTTGGACGTTGAAATGATGTTCAGTGCGGTGAACGAAATGCTTGCCGTTGTTTCTCAGGATGAGCCTGTCATCATCGTGGGGAACTCCCTCGGGGCATGGGTAGCCTTGCTGATGGCAGCCCGACAACCGGAAAAGGTCAGGCGGGTTGTTCTGGTCAACGGCGGAGCGATCCGAGGGGACTATAAGGGGCCCAGCCTGATTCCGGAAAATGTAGCGGATGCAAGGCGTCTCATGGTTGTTCTGATGGGACCGGAGGGGGAAATTGTCCCAAACTTTGTTCTGAAGGATGTTGTCCGGGAAGCCCACAGGGGACCGCTGGTGCGGCTGATGACAAATCCCTCAGCGATGGGCGCCAGCCTCCTTGACGGGAAGCTGAATGAAGTCAAAGTTCCAGTGGATCTGCTATGGGGGAAACGGGATCAGATGTTTGATCTGTCTTATGCCAACCGGATGATGGACGGATTGCCCGTGGCCCGAATTACGATTCTGAAAGATTGCGGCCATGTGCCGCAACGGCAGTGTCCCGTTCATTTCACTCAAGCTCTTCTGAAGATTCTGGAGGAAGCCCCAGAGAAGCAAGGGGAATGACGAGATGATGCACGGTGATATTCTGGGAGAGCGGACACGGTTAACACCAGACGCGGAAGCCTTGCTGGAACTGAAAACGGGTCAACATTTTTCCTATGGAGAATTGAACAGCCGGGCAATGAAATGGGCCGGAATTCTGCGCCATACCCTGAGTCTGGAAAAGGGAGAGCGTCTGGGCCTGCTCTGTGGAAATCGTGTTGAGTTTCTTGATGTGTTTTTCGGTGCAATCAAGGCCGGTGTTGTTGTCGTTCCCCTGAACACGCATCTGGCCGCCCGTGAACTGGAAGAAATCATCCGGGACGCAACCGTTCGCACCTTAGTTTATGATGGTGAATTCAGTGGTATTGTCCGGGAGATGCGCCAGCAGACCCCGGTTGAAAGTTGGGTTTCGCTGGATGAATCTGCGGTTCCAGGTGACAAAACGGCAGATGTTCTTCTGAATTCGGATGTGCCCCCATATCCTTTTCAGAAAATCAAGCCGGATGATGTCTGCACTTTATTGTACACCAGTGGCACTACCGGAAGCCCAAAGGGCGTCATGATACCTCACCAAATGGTGGCTTGGAATGGTTATAACACAGTAGCGTGCTGGCAGCTTCGCAGCGATGATGTCAGCTCGATTTTTACACCCTTGTATCATGCCGGCGGGCTGGGTGCCTTTCTCATCCCAATCTTCACGATTGGAGGAAGGATCGTGCTGCACACCCGTTTCGATTCTGAAGAAGTATGGAATACCATTGAGGAGGGAAAATGTACAGTCGTATTGGGCGTTCCGGCCATCTGGAAAATGCTGGCAGAAAGTCCAGGCTTTGAGAAAATCGACATCTCCCACATACGATGGCTGATTTCCGGAGGTGCCCCACTGCCACCATCGCTGGTGGAGCTATACAGAAAGCGCGGGCTGGTTCTCCGACAGGGCTATGGTCTCACTGAAGCAGGGGTGAACTGCTTTGCCATGACGGATCGGGATGCCTGGGAACATCCCGGCTCCATTGGCAAGCCAATGATGTTCACCGAAGCAATACTTGTCACCGAAAACGGAGAGGAAGTGGAACCCGGGGAGGTTGGAGAATTGCTTCTGAGAGGCCCCCACGTTTCAGCCGGATACTGGCACAATCCGGATGCGACTGCCGAAGCATATGACCCGGCTGGGTTTTTCCACACCGGAGATCTTGCGAAATGCGACAAGGACGGATTCTTCTACATTTCCGGTCGCCGAAAAGAAATGTTCATTTCCGGGGGCGTAAATATCTATCCAGCTGAAATTGAGGCAGTGCTAACCCAGCATCCGGCCATTCTGGACTGTGCCGTGGTGGGAGTTCCCCATGAAAAATGGGGAGAAGTTGGTGTTGCATTCCTTGTTTTTGCAGACCGTATGGAAATTTTGCCTGCTGAGATGATAAAATGGCTTGAAAAACGTATTGCGCGCTACAAGGTCCCGAAGCACATTTTTATTCTGGATCGGCTTCCCCGGACCGCATACGGAAAGGTATTGCGCGCGGATCTGATTAAATGGTTTTCAAAACAAGGAGGATAACCGTGAGAGAACCCATTTACATTGCAGCCTACCATCAGTCAAAGTTCGGCAAGCTCTTTGACATGAGCGTTCCTGAAATTATTTCCAATGCGGTCACCGAAACCTGCGCGGAAATCGGTGCTGCCCCATCCCTCATGGATGTCGGTGCCATTGGAGCTGTCTGCAACATTTCCCTCAATGGACAGGGGCTCATCGCCGGCCTCATGGCAGATGTCCCAGGTCTGGCAGCAAAGCCCATTGAGGCTGTGGAGATTGCCTGTGCGAGCGGTGGCCAGGCCGTATTGTCTGTTATTTACAAGCTCCTCCTTGGCATGGGAGATGTTGGCATTGCAGTGGGATACGAGAAGATGCGCAATGATGAGGGCAAGATGGACGGAAAGCTCGTGGGCGAAGCCCTGGGTCATTTTTCCCACCCGGACGACCGGGAAGGAAAAGTCTATGTTTTCCCGCACATCTTTGCGGAAATCATGGAAAAATATATGACGACTCACAATGTAACGGAGCGGGACCTGGCGACGGTTTCTGCTCTTGAATACGCCAACGCTCAACACAATCCCTATGCACAGATGAAGGGCATTGAAGTTTCCCTCGAAGAAGCAACGAAAGTGGGTGGACGGAATCGATACATTATCGAGGGGTTGCCACTGAAAACCTATGATTGTTCGCAGATTTCAGATGGGTATGGCGCACTGATCCTTGCCACGGAGAAGGGCCTGGCCAAGCTGGGATTGAACAAGGCAGATTGTGTTGAAGTGGCAGGTTATGCGCAGGCTACCGATCCCCTCAGCGTAAGCGGACGGGATGTGCTGAAGCCGGCCGGGGCCTTCCGTGCCATGAATGAGGCATACAAAATGGCCGATGTAACACCCAAGGATGTAGGTGTCGCCGAAGTTCATGATTGTTTTACCGTCATGGGTGCCATTGCGGCGGAGGTCCTTGGTGTTGCCGATTATGGCAAGGGGGCGGCTTTCTGGCGAGATGGTCATGCCTCAGTGGACGGCTCCTGTGCCATCAATACTTCCGGTGGTCTCATTGCAAAGGGTCATCCGATTGGGGCAACCGGTATCGCCATGATCGGATGGAGTGCATTACAGCTACTGGGCAAGGCACCGGCACCGCTGCAGGTGGAAAATACCAGAGTTGCCGCCACATTCAACATCGGAGGCCCCATCTGCGCGTCCGTCTGCACCGTATTGAAGTCCGGAAAATAACTCTCTGGTAAGAAATGGCAGTGAACAGCACAATTGAACCTACGAAAACGGGGCGCCTGGAAGCAGGCGCCCATTCCATCTGGTGGGAAGTATCACGGCAGCGGAAAAAGGGAAGTTATCTGTCTGCTGAACGGACTTGCGATGCATACCAGAGCCTGGTACGGATTTTTGCCATTGCTCCTGGATGAATATGACGTGATACTGTATGATTTTCCCGGTCAGGGGGAGTCGTCCAAAGAGGATATTCCATACTACATCCCGGACATGGCACGTCTGCTTGTGGAAATCATGGATTTGAATTCAGTGACTCGCGTCCACCTCGTTGGCATTTCTTACGGTGGTTTTGTGGCGATGGATTTTGCCCGCCTGTTTCAGGATCGGTTAAGCAGACTGACCCTTTCCGGCATTCTTCTTTCCCATGAGCGGTTGTTTGAAATGTACCAGGAAATTTCCCTCCGGTTCTACCGGGGAACGAAGGAAGAATTTGAGCTCGACACCTTCTACATGTATGAAAAAATATTTGGAGAATCCTTTGTGACAAAATTGGCACCCGAACAGCTTGGCGAAATGCGCGGGCGATTCTATGACCGGTATGTGGATGATCGACACTGCCTTATCCGATTGACTGAAGCCCGGAATCCCTTTTTCGAGGGGATTGAACAGTACCTGCCTGACTATCGGGCTGTTCAGACACCGACATTACTTCTGGCCGGGGAGCAGGACCGGGCAATTCCCCTGTGGCAGCAGAAGAAGCTGCTGGACATTTTCCCCCGATCCCGCTGGGAGACTATTCCTGAGTCCGGTCATGTCGTGTATCTTGAGCGACCGGACCTGTTCTTTCCCATGGTGAAACGTTTCATGAAGGCATGTGATGTCCAGTTCTGAACCCCTGCTTTATTACCGGCGGGATGGACAGGGAGAAGTCCTGCTTCTTTTGAACGGGATTGCCATGTCGATTTCTTCATGGGAACCGGTAGTGGCTTTGCTGAAATCCAGATTTACAATCATTCGATGTGACTTCCGCGGCCAGTTATTGACGCCGGGCCCGGCACCCTCAGAGGTGGACAGCCATGTGAAAGACGTGGAGGAGCTTCTGGACAGTTTAACCCCGGGTCCGGTTCATGTGGCGGGGACCTCCTTCGGTGGACTGGTGGGAATGCGGCTTGCGGCGCGGCGACCGGGCATTCTTTCTCTGACGATCATTGCTTCCGCCGACCGATTCGACGATGCCATGACGGTGGAAGTGCGACGCTGGCGTAATGCCGCAAGACAAGCAGCCGAATCCGGCGACCATGGCCATCTGCTGGATGTGATGGCTACTGTCGTTTATTCAAAAGAGTACCGGAAGAAGAATTGCACACTTCTCTCCAACCGAAGGGACCAGATGCAGCATATTTCTCCCAATTGGTTTTATGATCTGGATCGCCTGATGGCTTCAACAGAAGGAATTGACCTGACAAGCGAACTTGGCAAGATTCAATGCCCGTCCCTGATTGCAGCCGCAGAAAGGGACGGATTCATTCCACTTGCCCGGACAAAGGCCCTTGCGGAGGCGATCCCCCGCAGTGAATTCCAGATTATTTCGGGTGCGGGTCATGCTGTAGTTGTGGAAAATCCCGAAGCGGTAGCCGCCAAAATTTTGCAGACCACGAAAATTAGATAAATATATATGGACCGCGGATTCATTCCACGGTTCAATAACCTCAGTAAAATACGACCCTGCGGAATAAAAGTGATGAAATCAGTGGATTCAGTTTCATATGGCTATGGTATAATTTATACCGATCTTTGATCAGGAGGAAACATTAAATGTCTTTAATTCGGAAACTGGCGGTGATCATTGTTATGGTCACATTGTCACTGAGCGGAAATGCAATGAGCACGGATAAGAAAGCCGTGAAAGAGTACAATAAGGCGCTCGAAAGTGTGAAAAAGGGTAAGCTGGAAAAGGCGGAAAAATGGCTGCTCAAAGCCCTGAAACGGGACGCGAGTTTCTATGAGGCCAATTTCGAACTCGGGAAGATATACTATACCCGGGAAAAACTGGATGAGGCAGAGGCAAGTCTGAATAAGGCATATGAACAGGGAGGGAAAAATGCGATTGAGTCCCTTGACTACCTGTACAGTGTTGAAACAAAGAAGAAAAACTTGGATGGACGGGTTAAGTATGCGTTGATGAAGGTTAAGATGCTGGGCGCGGATGCCACAATCAATGACGTGGGGCGAGTGGATGTTCTGGCAGTGACTTACGCCCAGAACGGACAGATGGAGAAGGCCGGCGCACTATACAATCAGCTTCTGCAATTGCGTCCGGATTACACTTATGCCTACCTGAACCTTGGGAAGATATATATGATATCCCACCAGAGCTCAAAAGCTTATCCGCTTTTTCAGAAAGCGGTGGATACTGGCGTGGATAATCCGGAGATCGACTATCGCCTCGGCGGCTATTTCCACGACCAAAAGAACTATGACAAAGCATTGCCTCTTTTGAACAAGGCAGCAAAGACTCCTGAGATGAGGGAGAATGTACTTCCTCTGATTATCAATTGCCATTTAGAATTAAAACAATATCCGGAGGCGATTGAGAGTTGCCAGGCCTTCCTGAAAGAGTTCCCATCCAACAAACTGACAAAGCAGGTACAGGAAACGGTTGAGAAAATCCGGAAGGGCATGAAGGAAGAGGCAGAGATCAAGGCAAAAAAAGGCAAGAAGTGACGGAGCCGTCAATGGTTATCCTGCTTTTGCCAGTAAGGATTCGGATTATTGAAAGTTGCGAGAAAGAAGGATGAAATGGAAAAAACATCTTGACAATGCCTATGAAAAACGTGTATAAAGTTCTTGTAACTACGTTTTCAGAAAAGTTTCCACTTTAGCAGAGGAACTTTGTTAATTATTAAATTTAAAAGGAGGTGGAAAAAGGAGAGAATGAATCAGTTTTTGATTGCAGGCTATGTATTTTGATGTTTTGAGGATTTAGGGGTATTAAGGAGGCTAAAATATGAAGAGATTGTTTCTGGTCGCTTGTGGGTTGCTGCTCACCGTGAGCATGTTTGCCCAGACCACAAAAGGTGAAATCAACGGTACAGTATTTGACGAATCCGGCACGGCTCTGCCGGGCGTAACGGTAGTTGTCAGCAGTGATAAGCTGCAGGGAACCCGTACAACTGTCACAAATGCGAAAGGTTGTTATCGTTTCCCGTTGCTGCCGCTCGGTGCCTATTCAGCAACGTATTCCATCCCGGGGTTCCAAACCTACACAAAAAAGGGTATCGGTGTTAATATCGGTGAAAAGACAAAGGTGGAAATCACTTTGAAAGCGGCGAAAGTCAGCGAATCCATCGTGGTTACTGCTGAAGCACCGCTGGTGGATACTTCCACAACCGATTCATCCATGCAGATGTCTGCCCAAACCCTCAGCAGCATTCCGACACTTGCCCGCTCGGTAGAAGATATGGCAAAGTTCGTTCCCGGCGTTACCGGTGTCCGCATGGACTCTGTATCCGGCGGAGAGGGCGGAGAACCCAGCATCACCGGTAGTGGTCAGGAAGGAAACCAGTACATGGTGGATGGTACGTCTGTTCGTTCCTCCATGGGCTTTGGCAACAACGTAGCCCAGAACTTTGACTCCATTGACTCTCTGCAGATCATCACCGATCCGTTTTCACCTGAATTCGGTAAGACCATGGGTGGCGCCATCAACGCAGTCACCAAGTCCGGTGGTAACGAATTCCACGGCGAAGCCGGTTTCCAGTATCGTAATTCCAGCTTGGAGGCTACTCGCCAGGATGTACAGAACGACAGCTCCATTACGGGTTTTTCCCGGAACAAGCAGTGGTACAACGTTGGCGGCTACATTATCAAGGATAAGTTGTGGTTCTTTGTGTCCTACAACTTCACCAAGAGCGACAATGAGTCTTCTGCCGCTGATCCCCGGATCATCCATGCAGAGGACATGCAGAACCTCGATGGCAGTCCCTACGGTAGCGACTACACGATCTTCAATTTTCCGGATGGCGTATCCACGTCCACGACGGAGAAGTACTTCTACAAATTTACGTACAATATCACGGAGAACATGAACTTGGCCTTTTCAGGCCTGAATATCTCCGTTGATACATCAGCTATGACTGGAAATCCGGACTTGTATCGTCTGGTTACTGACAATTCCTACCGTTACAAATTGAACTTCAACTGGATTGTTGGCGACTGGGGTGTTCTGGAAGCCCGCTACGGCACGCAGCATGAGAATTTGAATTCAGGTGGGCTGGTTGATCACGCTGTTGCAGCCCGCTACAACACCACTATTTCCTGGTCCTATGCAAACCGCACCCGTTATGATGTCCAGGTTCAGGATCGGGATGACTATTCTCTCAAATGGACCGGCTACTTCGACACAGCTTCTCTGGGTAGCCATGAGTATTCACTGGGCATGACCTATCAGAACTTTGGTACCAACTGGCTCCTGGGTCATACCGGTGCCGGCGAACTGGTGAAGCCTCTGGGTGCTGACACCTTTAACGATGGTGCTGACTTCAATCTGAAGTACAGAACCGACCCCGTTACCGGCAAGATTATCATGGGTGCAGATGGCAATCCCATCGTAATCCCGAGATTCCTGACTGAAAGACGGAATTCCATTAACCCCAATACGGTCCACAGCACCGGTTACTCCCTGCAGGAT
>Ga0100385_1002964_pt1 | contig 15528 bp, 8 predicted proteins | sample CryGeymeta201509_FD_81543 | JGI IMG/M metagenome (GOLD analysis project Ga0100385, IMG submission 81543) | Groundwater microbial communities from Crystal Geyser aquifers in Utah, USA - Crystal Geyser metaG 2015-09 | ecosystem: Environmental > Aquatic > Deep subsurface > Groundwater | place: USA... | reverse complement strand
GAAATACTTTATGAAATGAAAAGACTCAAAGAAGAAGCCGTGCCGGATGATGAACTGCAGGGAGTAAAAAATTATTTGACCGGTAATTTCGTTATGTCGCTCGAATCTCCTCAGACCATTGCAAGTTTCGCCATCAATACAGAACGTTACAACCTGCCGGAAGATTATTACGCGACTTACCTTCAAAAAATCGCTTCTGTTACTTCGCATGATGTAAAAGAAGCAGCGCAGAAATATATCAAACCTGAAGACAATTATATTCTAATTGTTGGAAATGCAGATCTGATAAAACAGAAAATGTCGAAGTTCGGCTCGCTCACATTTTATGATCGTTTCGGAAATAAAGTTGATACTTCCGCAGTTGATTTAAACGCTGAAGGAGTTACTGCCGAACAAATATTGGGAAAATATATCTACGCAATTGGCGGACGCGAAAAATTTTCCGCAGTACAGGATCGTATTACGGAGATGAGCGGCAAGGTGCAGGGTATTGATGTTAATATGACTGTATATCAAAAATCCCCCGATTTGTTGAGACAGGAAGTTAATGCAGGATTGATGAACCAGGTTATAATTTACAACGGTTCACAGGGTATAATGAAGGCTTCAGGTCAGGAAATAAATATCACCGGTCAGGAACTTGAGAAACTTAAATATGAAGCTACGCTTTCATTACTTTTAAAGTATGATGAGTTCGGAATAAAATTAAAATTAACCGGTACCCCAATAGTCGATGGAAAAGATTCATATCAAGTAGAAATGATTTTTCCCGGCGGCACAAAGTGGATACAATATTATGATAAAGAAACCGGCTTAAAACTTAAAGAAGAAAAAAACGTAACAACACCTCAGGGAACGTTTACACAGGAGACTTTATTTTCGGATTACAGAGAAGTTGAAGGATTGAAATTTCCATTTAAAATTGTTCAAAAGATGGGAGCGCAATCTCTGCAGTTTGAAGTAAGCTCAATAAAAATCAATGCCGGAATTGATGACGGGAAGTTTGAGATAAAATAATTGCTGCTTTGATTTGGGCGGCAATGGCTTTCGATAAAATTCTCCGGTCATTCACTTATATGTGTGAATGACCGGATGTTAAATAGCATGACTGCTCTTTTGGGATGATATTTTATTTAATGATAATATTTTTTAACTGAATAACAATTAAAGAAAATAATGAAAAGAAAATATTCGGTAATTGTATTTGACCTCGGTAATGTACTGATACCTTTTGACTACAGCATAGCAGTAAACAAACTTAATAAAATAGAAGCCCGTCTCGGTGATGATTTTATAGATTCATACAAAAGGAATTATCATATTCACCGTGCTTTTGAACGGGGTGATATGAGTGAAAAAGAATTTCTAGACTCGATGCTAAACATTGTCGATCATAAAATTGATGCCGAAACTTTTTGCAGATATTATTCCGAAATTTTTACGGTTAACGAAGACGTTGCTGCGCTTCTCCCAATATTAAAGAAAAAATATATGCTTGTACTTTTATCAAATACAAATTCAATTCATTATCGTTACGGATATCAGCATTACGAATTTCTTAAGCATTTTGATAAATTGATTTTGTCGCACGAAGTAAACGCCGTAAAACCGGAAGAGAAAATTTACCGCGCAGTGGAAGCCTTCACACTCAAAGCATCAGAAGAGCATATTTTTATAGATGATATTAAAGAATATGTGGATGGAGCAAAAAATATCGGCTGGGATGCAATTCAATTTAAAGGATATGATGATCTTATAAAGGATCTTAAACAGAAAGATATATTATAATTTCATACTCTCTCTTCTATAACCCGGCAAACAAATCATTAATCGGCGGATCGAACTTTTCCATAAAAAGTTCGAAGTAAACAAACCTGGAAAGGTGCTCCTTTATACCGGAGTTCTCAATTGTTTCCTTATAAGTTTTGTAATAATCGAGCGAGCCTTTTGCTGCTTCGATGTCTTCTTCGGAAACAGTGATGATGCAGTCGATCTCATCAGGTTTTGAACCATGCACTTTGAAGAAAGTGACTTTTGCCGCATCTTCTTCACTAAGAGTTAGCATTGCATATCTTTTTAAGTAGTTTGTTTTTTCTTTTAAATTGACAAAAACTCTCTTAACAACCGAGTGAGCTATGAGATGGTCGTGAAAGCCGCTAATGCCGTGCACAGCGTACGAAACAATAACTTCCGGTTTAACTTTTCTGATTTCTTCTTCAATCACTTTTTCAATTACTCTCGGATCCAGTTCCTTCAATCCACTGTCGGGAAGATTGAGAACGTTCATGGCTGTCAAACCAAGATAGCGGGCAACATCTTTCATTTCGTTGAAACGAACTTCCCCCATTTGTTCGATCGTGTAATTGAATTTGTGCCGGAGTTTTGTTGCGCCACCCTTTGTTAAAGTAAGAAGATAAACTTCATGCCCTTCGCGCAGTTGTTTATTCATTACGTGCGCAACGCCGTAGGATTCATCATCGGGATGGGGGAAAATATATAAAATTTTCATTCGGTCTTCCCAACATTATTCGCGCGGGCATTTTCTTTTCCTTCGGTTGAGTTTTTATAAAAACGTGTGGTTGGATATGCAAAATCAATATCGCTGCACTTTGCAAATTCAGTTAAAACATCTTCCCAGATTTCGTGCTCTGTTATCCTTCGTTTACGAGGGGCGCACAAATATCGAATTGTGATCAACACGCCGCTCTCCCGTACGCTTGTATAAACTGATGGTTCTAATGTATCGTAAAAAATTAAAAAACGTTTTGAAGTTTCTCTAATTTGTTCTTCTGCTCCTTCAGAGTGATGCTCGGCGCGGGCGATAACAATTTTACCTAATATTTCCTTTGCTTTTCTCCAATTGCTTTCAAAAGTTACAAGCACACTTACTTCGTTCCAAATGTACGCAAAACCTACGCTGTAGTTTGCGAGCCATTCGCTAAAAATTTTCCCGTTGGGAACATGAACGATTCTGCCGGTGCTTTGATCCGCATCAACCCAGTTGCCTATTTCCATCATCGTAAATTGAAAAATCCGTATATCAATAACATCACCGGTTATGTGGTTTATCTCTATTCTGTCCCCCACAGTAAAAGGTTTGCGCCAGATGATGAAAGCCCAGCCTGCCAGATTAGCCACAGGTTGATTTAATGCTATGGCAAGTCCGGCGGAAAGCAGTCCAAGATAAGTAGCAATTGATCCAAAACCTTCAAACCAGATTCTTCCTACCAGAATAAATCCAATAGAAAAAACTATGTATAAGCTTGTTTTGCGCCAGCGGTATATTATCTGAACATCATTAAATTTTTTCTTGCTAAACCAAAGTATAAACCGGCGTATAAACCAAAGAATAAATACAGCAACAAGTGTTGCGATGAGTTTGTTTTGAATACCGGGGGACAAACCGAGGTAATCCTGTAAATACTTAGATATCTTTTCCATTACAATTTCTGATTATTAAATCGATGGTGTTATGATAACATAATTATTTCTAATAATCTATTCTTTAACTAAGAGATGACATCTTGTAAAAAAAGATGTCATCTCTCTTCAACAAAATTATAACGAATCAATTACCCTTTTTAGTCTATCCCTTATTTCAGAAGCAACTTCACCAAGCGAATCGTTTTGAACAGCCATCATTGAGGCGGCAGGATCAACGGCAGCTATTTCGATTTTGCCATCGCCCTGTTCTATTACGGTTACATTGCAGGGAAGCATTGTTCCTATTTTATCTTCAGACTGAAGCGCTTTATAGGCAGCTGGAGGATTACACGCTCCAAGTATTTTATATTTCTTAAAATCAACATCAAGTTTCTTTTTCAAAGTTTCCTTCACATCAATTTCGGTTAGAATGCCAAATCCTTCTGCTTTTAATGCCTCTGTTACTTTATTTATTGCTCCGTCAAAATCGCCGTTTATTGTTTTAGAAAAATAATAACTCATTTTAATATTCCTTCTTTTCTTGTTTATACTGATTAATCAGATGAATAAAAGCATAACAAGATTCACTAATTATTTCAATCGATAAAGAAGTAATCATAGTTTTGGTTCATATTATAATAGACATAAAGCATTTCAAATAGTCGCGTTGCTTCCTTTCAACAAAAAAAGCGGCAAACCATAAATCTGCCGCTTTATTTTATAAAAATAATTAATGCGGATCTACTTTATCAAAAGCATCTTTTTCACATTCATAAATGTTTTGCCGCTGCCTTTTGCTGTTAAGCGGTAAACATATGTGCCGGATGTTAATCCGGATGCATTAAGATTAAATTTCTGGTAGCCCGCATCCATCGTACCATTAATTAGTTCAACAACTTTTTCGCCGAGCATGTTAAATACTTCGAGCGTTACTTCCGATTTTTCAGGGAGTGTAAATTCAATTGTGGTTGCAGGATTAAAAGGATTGGGATAGTTCTGATATAATGCGTAATCCTTCGGAGCTTCGATTGCAACATTTATAACAGGGCTATATTCAAAAGTTCCGTCAAAATCAATTTGCTTAAGTCGGTAATTGTATTCACCAACCTTTAGATTTTTATCTGTAAATGAGTAAACATTTTTTTCAGTAGAACTTCCTCTTCCCTGTACAAAGCCGGCAGTTTCAAAGCTAAGCGTTCCTTTACTATTCCCAACTGCACGTTCTATCTCGAAACCTTTATTGTTGGTCTCGGTTGCGGTAGACCAGTTGAGCGTAACATCGCTGCGGTTTGCTTCAGCGGTTAGGGCTGTTAACTCAACAGGGATTGCTGCTATTTCCATTGTAACCGGAATAGTTAAAACCGGAGTAACGGGATCGTTGCTGTTTACTTTTAAATCCATCGAATAGTTACCTGTTGGGAAATCTTCCGTCGAGAAAACTAACTCGATATCAACCGAACTTCCGTTGTACAAAGTTCCGCTTGAAACATTGTTCGCAAGCCAGTCGGGTTCTGCCGAAAACTGCAGCGCAAGATTGTTTGCAACATAAGCCGCATTGTATGCAACCTGCAAACCGTCTGTTCCGGTTGGCGATTCGATTCCAACTGTGGCAGAAGTTAAAGTTGCATTCATGTCTTTATAATATATCATTACTTTTCCGCCGGCATTAATAACATACTGGAATGTTAGTGAACCGGTTGCCGAATACTTTTGCCAGTTAGTAAACTGAATAATGAATGTATTGCCAATCTGCTGATAATGAACAGTTCCCTGTGTAGTCCCGTCAAGGTCATCCCAAAAAGCAGAAATAAACCCATTGGGAGCGGCGGCTGAAGGAATTTGCGCATTGGTAAATAAGTTAGCCGTTGGAGCAGTAAACAATAAAGGACCGTTGCTACTTACATAAACTTCTGTTTTTATTTCACCGTAGAATTTAAAGTTAAAACCAAAACTAAACGGACCGGCATAACCTTCGTCTTTCGGATCAAATGTGCCGGTTGGCAGCCAGGTCGTTGCGGCAGTACCCGTAGCCGATATATCATTCCAAACATACTGCGGACCGCCCGGCTCATTGCTGTCAATCCACTTGTAACCAAATAAATCGGGACCGCCCTGTCCGTCAATACTTAATCCGCCTTTTGTAATAGCATCATCTTTGCTTGCGCTCAGGTTTTGGCTTTGATCTTTTTTAGGGATCAGTTTATAAGAAACTATACCCGTGGGGAAGGTATTGTTTTCAAGTGAAACCGTAAAGTCAAGCGTTGAATTACCGGCGGAAATATTTGAAATTGCTACTGTATCAACCGCAGTAAAACCGGATGTAATAGTACGGCTGATGGAAGCTTTATTGGATGATACAACAGGCGCGCCGTAAGTTGAAGCGGTTGGCACGTTTGAGATTTCGCTTACGTTGCCCCAAATGTCATTCGACCGGATGGCAAAATAGTATTGTGTGCTCATGGCTAAATTATTAACAAGCAACTGCTGCGGCGAACCGGCAGTATCGGGAGCCCCTGAATAAGCGATTTGCTGTGCCGAATAAAAAGTTGCCGAATCAGAAATCGGTGAATTTGAAATTCTAATATCATAAACTGCAACTCCGCCAACAGAAGAATCGAAAGGGGCTGTCCAGTTTAATTTGAGCCAGTTCGAACCGAAATCAACAATTGCAAGATCTGTAATTTGTGTAGGCGGCACACTGTCCTGTTCACCGGCAGCAAGTAAAAAAGCCTGGTAAGCGTCTACTCTACCGGCGCCGTAACGATTGTCTTTGCCGGGTTCTCCTTTTTCAACTGCTGTAGTCTGCATGATCATACTTACGGCAGCAGGCTCGAGATTTGGATTAACAGAAAGAAGCAAAGCTGCAACACCTGCAAGATGCGGTGTAGCGCCCGATGTTCCGCTAAATGATTGGTAACCTCCTCCTGGAGCGGTCGAAGTTGTTCCGTTACCGGGGGCAGCAATGTCCGGCTTAATTAATCCCATTGCGCCGGGTTGTGTTTCGTAAGGATAATCGCGGTATTGAACAGGCATTGAATATGGATACGAAGGATGGTTAGCCTGTATGTTTTCCCAAGGAAATGGACCGTAGGGAGAGCTTGAAACAATAAGATCGGTTGAAGCATTAACATTAGCCGAGCCGATAACAGAACTTAATCCGCCAACTAGTGTTTGGTCTGGATGAATCCATGGACCGGGACAGTTGCCCGGAGCAGAAATATTAAATGGCACAGGCGCGCTGCTGCTGCCGCCATCATTACTTGTCGAGTTTGTATGAAGTACGCCCGCGGCAAGTTCCATATCGGTCATCTGCCTAAACATAGGATAGTTTGGCTGCGGAGAGAAATACCATTTATAACTTAACGAACTTGTAACAACGTCAGCGCCTTTGTCTATTGCATACTGCTGTGCAAGCCAGTATTCCGATTCGCCATTCGGTTTTAGGATTATAATTTTTGCTCTTGGTGCAACGCCGGTTTGAGTTCCGTTAGCGCCGTTGCCTACTACAATACCGGTCGTAGCCGTACCGTGGCTGCTGCCTTCACTCGGGTTGTTATCGTTGTTTTCATAATCCCAGCCAATAAAATCGTCAACAAGTCCGTTGCCGTCATTATCAACGCCGTTAATATCGCCGGGGTCAAAAACCCATGTGCTGCCGTTCCATTCAATTGTGCGCCCGTCGCCGTCAGCATCTTCACCAAGGTTGTTCCAAATGTTCGGTGCAAGGTCGGGATGAGTCCAATCTGCTCCGGTATCAAAATTACCGACTATCACGCCTCTGCCGCTGTCGCCAAGCGCCCAAACTTGCGGTGCATTTATTAAAGTTAAGCCGGGCTGTATTGCCTCGGTAGCAGGTGTAAAGAGGTTATTCTCTTCATTATATTTTGTAATTCCATTATCGTCAGTTAGCTGGTTGATGTTGAACTGCGGATCATAATAAAGTTGACCGATCTCTTCAAAATTTTGCGCAAGCTGAACAACCACATCGGGTTTAGCCCGGAAGGCAATAACGTTAATAGCCCATATAGGCTGGACGTTTACTACCGAACCATTTTCAGTATTGTTATTTAGAAAATTTAATACACGTTGCTGGCTGCCTGCGGCATAATCTTTAAGAATGTTAACTACAACTTTTTGGCGGTCTTTCCGGTTCAAGTTGTATGTCATATTCTTTAAATCGTTAAGGCTTAATCTGTCTTTTAGAACAGCATAAACCCTCACGAGATTATCATTGCTGCTTTTCAAAACATTCTGTAAATAGCCGTCAATTTTAGGATTCTGATATTGTGCATTAACCGGCACTGCGGATAACACGAACAAAAATAAAAGAACTAATGAAATGAAAAAATTTTTCATTAACGTCTCCTGTTTTATGGATGAAATAATGTTATTGAACGAAATTTGCCTACACGCGGCAGGACTGAACAGAAAATATTTTAGCCTGTTAAGAGGAGTAGAATTTATAGAACTAAAAAAATTTTAATTTCAATATATATCTATTTTTTCTAATTTGCATAAGGGTTTGATTTAAAAAGATTCCAGTTGTAAAGTCATTACGAATATAGTGAAGTAATTTTTCCCATTTATCCGAAGATGAAAGATTACCTTCCCGTATACGGGATTAATTAGACCGTTAGCTAACGGATTTTTAGAGATGCCCTTTAATATTAAAAAGATGGAAAAAATAATTTATACTTGCATTTAATTTTTCTTCCGTATAAATTGGAGCCATCATTTAGAGATGGTGCTTAAAATGAAATATTTTTTATCAGTCAATTGTTCGCATAATACGTTTATTTTTTAAAGAACCGGTTTCCATTAACAGGGTCCTTTCCGGTTCGACGACCACCAATGCTGCCGCAGCCGCGGCATGTAATTTTCAATTATTTTTTTAGCTCTTATTCAACAAGAATTTTTTCTTTTCATTTACAAATTTGTTTGAACGGTGAATAACACCTATAAAGTTTCAAACATTTAGTGACAACTTCCGGCGGGTTCGTGAGAAAAAACAAATAAAATGTTAGAAGGTTTGAATGGATTGTAAGAGCTTTTGAATGACTTGTGAGAAGGTTTGAATGACTTTTGAGAAGGTTCGAATGACTTGTGACAAGGTTTGGATGGGATTGTTAGGGAATATTCTTCGGAAAGAATAAAATTTCGAGGGATTCTTACCCAAAACGTAAAACAATTAATCTTTTGCTTTTTGCGTATGTAAAAAGTAGAAGGAAATCTTTAAAATAAAATTAACTACGGTGTTGCATTTTAACATAACACGCCGTTATAAAGCAAGAATCATAAATAAAAAAGGAGTTAAAAATGAGAGTAATTATTCTCTTAGCTTTTTCAATTTTGTTTGTATATACAAGCTCTTTTTGTCAATCAAATATTTCTGATGAAGTAAAAGAAATATTTAACATTGGTAAAGATATAATTGATAGAAACGTAAATAAAGAAAATATCAGAGAGCATATTTCTTACGAACAATCAAAAATTTATGCAAAAAAACTATCGCAAGCTATTGTTAATGATCCTCTTGGCTTTAACATCTATTTAAGCCAAGAATATTTAAAATGGAAGGAAGAAACAAAAAAAAACAATTATAAGCCCGTTACCGTTAAACCAGCTTATAAACTATATATGCTTGAACAAGTTATAGAAAATTATTTTGGAGAAACATTTTCAAATGTAATTAGCACACCATACTTTTTAAGAGTAAAGGTTATTGCTCTTACAACAAGTATTTATACGAGTAAATCTGCGAAGATAAAAACTAAACAAACAGACTTATTAGTGGAGGTTGAAGATATATTGAAAGGTAAAAAGTATATAAATATCGGAGATAGTATAAGAATCTCATATTTGAACTGGTGGATAAATCAATGCGATATAAAATTTGAAAAAGGGAAAAGTTATTTATTACCCATTAAATTAACAGAGTGTATCGAAAATGAAGGATGCATTAATTATACCCTAAAGGTTTTTGATAATGAATGCAAAGCCATAAAAGAGATAGAAAATGAGCTAGTGAAAAGGCCCGAATCAATATTAGGAAATATGACCGCTGTAAAATGGCAGCAATTTAAATCTGAGTTCATAAAAAAATATTTAAATTTTTAGGGAGTTAAAAACATGAAAAACATTATACTTTTATTCGTTTATATATGCATCTCTTTAGAATTTAATTATGCGCAAATTGACTATCAAGGAATCTTAAAATTAAATTCTTCTAATGAGGTCGTTACAACTTATGATTGGACAGATCCGAATGTTGTCTATTGGAATTCAAGTGTTAAAAGCAATGGTTTAGGAATAAGGCCTTTTAATTTAGCTACATTACCAATTGAAATATTTTCAAATTCACAAGACGTTGTCAATCAAACCAATTCAATAATTACAGAATGGAATAGTAATGGATGCATTAATCTCTTTGAGAACCATTTCTTCCCTTCTATTCTTTTAGCTTTTGAAAATGATAATCAATTTTTCCCAGATATAGATATTATTGGAAGAGCGCTTTCTGCAGTAGTAACAGAAAATAATAAATTTGTTTTTACAGAATATTCAGCAAATACACTAACAGATTTTGAACAAACAGCAGTCATTTTAAATAATACTGATGATTTTCCATATCAATGGTCTACCGAACTAAGTAATCAAGGTAGTAATATCATTCCTTTTAAGCCTATATTAATGCATGAAATGGGTCATCTTATTGGGCTTGGTCATAATATACCTGATTGGGGGGATCATTCGATAATGCAATTTCCTCAAGCTATCGGTAATTTGCTTTTCAGTTTAAGCACCTATGATATAACTGGATTACAATCTTTATGCTCATTTAATGGTACACCAACCGGGATTGAGGATGCTATTTTGATTTATCAATATCAATCAACAATTAGTCCTAATACATATAATAGTGGCTTTTCTGCTAGTTTTATTGATGAATATCCTTATGGAAATTATTTAATAGATGGTATCCACTGGAAATTAAATGCATTACATGCTAATGGTCAACTTGAAATTTCTGGCGGACCCCAATATTTCTCAAATTTACCAAATAATTATTGTTGGCAAAGAGATTTAAACGGGAATGTAATTGGAATAGTTACCGCATATGGCACTGATAATGATGGGGTTTTTCACGAATCAAATGTAACTGTAGGTATTACAAATGTTCCATTAAATTCTACATCTGGGAGTTTGAGCAATAACGAAACTTGGTGCGGTTCAATAACCATAACTGGAGATGTAACAGTTCCAAGTGGAATTACCCTTACAATTTTACCTGGAGCGAATTTAGTTTTTCAAAACAATTCTTCATTAATCATTAGCGGAAATTTAATTTCAAACGGAATCTCATATTCAAAAACAACATTTGATTTTATTTCTCAAAATTCTTCATATCAAAACGGTATTAAAGTAAATCCTGGTGGAAGCATTACTATATCACATTCAATTTTAAAGAATGCATACAGAGGAATTTATTTTAATGAAGCATATGGTTCGATTGATAATTGTGAATTTTATAATTGTTATTCCGGGATTCATCTTTACCGTACAAATTATACAACTGAGGATCCCCATATATCAAATAATTATTCGCATGATAATCAGTTTGGAATTGTTATGTATTATTCATCACCGTATTTAACCGGAAATGAATTTAATAACAATTGGCGCGGCGTAGGATGCACCGATTACTCATCAGCCTACTTAGGTTATGCTGGTTCTTTCGGTAATAATTATATTCATAATAATCAAATAGGTGTTTTTGCTTACGGTTATTCAAATCCCTTTTTAGGACGTTCAACCTGTACAATTCAAGGGGGAAACAATCGGATAGAAAATAATTCATACAAAGAGCTATACACACATACATACTGTACAATTATTGCAGAAAATAATTGGTGGGGCAATAATCCACCAATTTCTTCTCAGTTTTATGTTGCAAGTAATTCAAGTTTGGATTATAACCCTTGGCTTATGTCCGTACCTCAATACAGGCAATTAACAAATAGAGAAAATTCTCCAGAAGAATTACTATATAATGAAAAATTAGCTCCGGGCAACAATACCGAAGCCTCTAATGAAATAAACATAGATGCTGAATTAATTTTAACAGAAAATCAAGAATTAGAAAACGAAATTAAAAGTTCATTTAATTCCCAATGGCCAATATATTGGAAGCTATTATATGCCCGTAACCTTATTGATGTTAAAAAATATAAATTTGCACAAAAAATTTGTAGAGATATAATTATAGATCATCCCGATTCAACTCTTTCTTACTATGCCCTTGACTTACTATGGCGTGCAAGTAGGAGGTATGATAAAGATTCGCTGACTATATTTTTAAATAACATTTCAAATGCGCAAATTAAAAAATCTTTATTTAGTGCAGCCGAATTAATGCTTGCCGGGTTTGATAAAACAAATATTTTAAGGAACCTTGCTAGGATGCTAAGAAAATATAAAAATGAACCTATTGTTGAATTTATTTTATTTCAAAAATTTCTCTACTATTATTACGATGAAAATGATCTGGTACAAGCTCGTTTGGCTGCAATTGAACTTGCACAACTATTCCCGGAATCTGAATCAACCTTGGATGCATTAAGGCATTTAGAAGGGAGCACTTTTAATTTAGGAAAAAATTCCCTTATTCTAGAAAATCAAGTAAAATTAAATACAATAGACAAGCCACTTGATTATGAATTATTTGGCAACTATCCAAATCCCTTTAATCCAACAACAACAATAAGCTATGCCCTTCCATATGATTCACAAGTGGAAATATCCATCTACGATATAATGGGAAGAGTAATTAAAAACTTTTTTTATAATTCTATTTCTTCCGGTTATCAAAAAACGGTATGGGACGGCAAAAGTGAAAATGGAACCCAAGTGGCAAGCGGCATTTATATTTACAGAATTAAAGCAAAGTCGATGGAAAATCAAACAGAAATATTTGAAACATCCTCAAAATTAATCTTAATGAAGTAGTTCGTTTTTTATGAGAATAATTTTATTCAAGCGGGGTCTTTGGACCCCGATATTATTTTTCATCTTGCTTTTTTTTCAAATTTCTTTTGCAGAAGATGCAAACACAACCATTAAGAAAATAAACGAAAAAATTGATATAATTAAAAAAGCATCCCGCCTATTTAATATTGATTACAGAATATTATGTTCAATAATATATTCTGAACGTACGTTAAATTTTAACTGGGAAGATGAAGCGCTTGATATAATAATTGCAAAATCCGGTTTAAATAGTTCAATAGGTTTTTGCCAAATTAAGATAAAAACTGCTTATTGGATTGAAAATCAATTAAGTGATATTACAAGTGTTTATTATCCCGGCAATAATTACCAACGTATAATTTCTATTAGTGAAAGCAAAATTGAAATTATAAAAAAATTAGAGAATGATACAATTAATATTCTTTATGCAGCAGCATACTTGCGAATAATAATATCAAGATGGATGAAAGAAGATATTTTCATTAGCGATAGACCAGATATTTTGGGGACATTATACTCGTCTGGACTTTTTTATTCTGATGGCTCAGAACGATTCCCAAATAATAAACCAAAGTCAAACCATTTTGGAAAAAGGGTTATAGAAATTTATAAAAAGTTATATTAAAAATATGCTTTATAACAAGCCAATGCTAATGAACCACTATCGCTAATGCCGGAATGTTAAAGTGTGGTTGCAGAATAAGAAGCGTTTTAAAAATAAACGGCAGCAATAGGATTTTATTTTTTAATATAAAACAGAAAAATGAACATAGCTATTTAGCAACCATTGAGGGCTTAAAAAAATTACAGAATAGGCTCAAATTATTTTTATAAAACAGCGTCTGTTTATGTCGCTGCAATTTAGTTTAGGGCATCTCTAAAAACTTTAATTGTCTCGCTTCGAAAATCCAGCTTGGCAGCATATACCCGTAATCCGTTAGCTAACGGATAATGGATTTTTAGAGGAGCCCTTCACTTTCATTACAACCCGGTCGTTTGCTTAGCATCCTTTCTTCCGGTTTTCCGGGGATTGATTCCTTTGTCAAGCCGCTTAGAGTATAGCCGTTTCCAATTATACTCCGGCTTCCCGCTGCGCGGCTTTAGAGTTTTACCACTTGGCAGGTTCGCAATTCCTGCCTCACCCAATTAGAATATTCCAAGCTTCGCTTGGCACTATTTAACAAACAACATCTTCTTGGAATCGATATAACTTCCGCTGCTGCTTTTTGCAATAAACTGATAAATATACGTTCCCGAAGTAAGTTCGGAAGCGTCAAATTGAACTTGATGATAGCCTGTTTCGGCAGTCTCGCTAACAATAGTTTTTACAAGCTGCCCGAGTGATGTATAAACTGAAATTGTAACTTGCGATTTTTCCGGAACTGAATATTGAATTATTGTAGCCGGGTTGAACGGATTTGGATAATTTTGAGTAAGTGAATATACCGCGGGAATGGTCACTTCAACTTCAACTTCGCCGCTGTATTCATAGCTTCCGGCGTAGTCTATCTGTTTAAGCCTATAAGTATATTTTCCGGCGTTAAGTTCTTTATCGACGAAAGAATAATTTGCAGGCTCGCTTGAAGTTCCTGCACCGTTTGCAAATCCAACTTCCTGCCAGGCTGCTGCGGATGTTTTTCTTTCAATGCTGAAACCGCGGTTGTTTGTTTCGGTTGCAGTTGACCAGTTTAATACAACTTCATTTTGTTCTGTCGAAGCCGTAAGCGAAGTAAGTTCAACCGGAATTGAAACTATCTGCATTGATACGGGAATTGTTGTTGTTAAGTGTGCGGGATCGTTACTGTTTATTATAACATCCATGCTGTAATTTCCGAGCGGGTAATCCTCAGTATTAAAAGTTAATTCAAGATTTGTTGTTGTGCCATTCATCAATAAGCCGCCGGTCGTATTGGCTGCAAGCCAATCAGGATCTGCGGAAATTTTTAACGCAAGGTTATTACTAACATAAGCGGCATTATAAGCTACCTGCAATCCATCCGTACCATCAAGATTTTCTATCCCGATAGTTGCAGAAGTTAAAGTTGCATTCATATTGTTATAATAAACCATAATCTTTCCGGAGCTATAAAGCACATACTGAAATGTTAAAGAACCGGTTGCAGAATATTTCTGCCAGTTTGTGAATTGAACGATAAATTTATTGCCGTCCTGTTGATAATGAACCGTTCCCTGCGCGCTTCCGTCAAGGTCATCCCAGAAAGCGGCAATAATACCGTTAGGCGCAGATGTGGAAGGCAATTGTCCGTTTGTAAATGTATTTGAAGCCGGCGCTGAAAATGTTAAGAAGCCGTTGCTCGATACATAAATCTGTGTTTCAGTTATTCCGTAAAACTTAAAATCAAATCCGAAATTAAATGGACCCGCATATCCTTCATCTTTAGGATCGAATGAGCCGGTAGGAGCCCAGGTACTTGCAAGTGTTCCGGTGGAAGATATATTATTCCATTCGTAAGAAGGACCATTCGGTTCGTTGCTGTCAATCCATTCATAACCAAATAAATCCGGTCCGCCCGAACCTTCTATACTCAATCCGCCAATTTCTGCAGGGTCATCTTTGGTTCCAATGTTAACATCTTCGGTGACGACTTTTGACGGCACAAGTTTATAAGTAACAAGACCTGTCGGGAATGTATTGTTGTCCATCGATACATTATAATTTAGCGATGAGTTATGCACCGAAACATTGGAGATAAAAATTGTATCGGTAAAAGTTTCGTTGTTGAAAAGAGTTTGTGTAAGACTCGATGGAGTTACCGAAAGTTCGGGTGCGCCGTAAGTAGTTCCTGCGGGACTGTTGGAAATATTGGAAACATTTCCCCATAGATCATATGCCGTAAGTGCGAAATAATAAGTTGAACTAAAATTAAGCCCTCCAACCAAAAGCGTTTCTACTGCACCTGCGGTATCGGGCGCTTCGTTAAAATCTATCTGCTGCGCGCTATAAAATGATGCCGAATCATTTATTGGCGAAGCTGAAATTCTGATATCATAAGCAACAATACCATTGCGCGTAGTATCGAGAGGAGTTGTCCAGTTAAGTAATAACGAATTTGAAGT
>Ga0100385_1002962_pt1 | contig 15531 bp, 16 predicted proteins | sample CryGeymeta201509_FD_81543 | JGI IMG/M metagenome (GOLD analysis project Ga0100385, IMG submission 81543) | Groundwater microbial communities from Crystal Geyser aquifers in Utah, USA - Crystal Geyser metaG 2015-09 | ecosystem: Environmental > Aquatic > Deep subsurface > Groundwater | place: USA... | reverse complement strand
TTTCAATTGCATTCCAAGGTAATATTGTAAACCTATGGGAAGCACTCGTTGAAAACCATGTTGAAGTTGAACTTGGAAGTGATCAAACCTCTCTTCACAACCCATGGGCCGGAGGCTACTACCCTGCCGACATTTCATTCGAAGAAGCAAATGACTTAATGGCAAACGACCCACAACGATTTAAAAAACTAGTACAAGAAACATTAGTCCGTCATGTGAGCGCCGTTAATCAGTTGGCCGAAAGAGGAATGTACTTCTTTGACTATGGAAATGCCTTCTTACTTGAAGCGTCCCGAGCAGGAGCTGATGTTATGAAAGAAGATGGTAATTTTAAATATCCATCTTACGTCCAGGACATCATGGGGCCGATGTGCTTTGATTATGGCTTTGGACCTTTTAGATGGGTATGTACAAGCAGTGACTCAAAAGATCTTGATACAACAGATAAAATAGCTACAGAAGTACTACAAAAACTGATGAGTGAATCACCTGCTGAAATCAAGCAGCAAATGCAAGATAATATCACATGGATCGAAGGCGCAAAGGCCAACAAACTCGTTGTTGGATCACAGGCACGAATTCTCTATGCAGATAGTGATGGAAGAATAGAAATCGCACTTGCATTCAATAAGGCAATTAGAGATGGCCTCATAAGTGCTCCAATTGTTCTTGGACGTGACCATCATGATGTTTCGGGAACAGACTCTCCTTATCGAGAAACTTCAAATATCTATGATGGTTCAAGCTTCACGGCCGATATGGCCGTGCAAAACTTTGTTGGTGATGCATTTCGTGGGGCCACTTGGATCTCACTTCACAATGGTGGAGGAGTTGGCTGGGGAGAAGTTATTAACGGTGGCTTCGGGATGGTAATTGATGGTTCTGAGGATTGTGATCGTCGAATTAAATCAATGCTATTTTGGGATGTTAATAATGGAATCAATCGCCGCTCGTGGGCAAGAAACGAAGGAGCGACTTTTGCAATTAAAAGGGCCATGGAAAAAGAACCACGACTCAAGGTAACTATTCCAAACCTTGTTAAAGACGATCTTTTAAATAATTAAATATACCATCGAGGACTAACACAAGTTAGTCCTCTTTTATAAAACTACTAAACTCCAAATTAAAGTCATTTTTCAGAATCAACACAAAATGATCATGATCCTTTATATCGATATCGACTCTTCCACTCTTTGAGATTGAACTTAATATATTATTTGAAATAAACTTCACCTCATCTGATTTTTTTTGTGAAACTATAACTTCATTGACGAACTTTGAATCAGGGTGTGTATTCGTGTAGTAATTTGATAACTTATAATCACAGTCAAAACATAATTCTCGCCTAAAGTTATAAAGTTCAAACTCCTCATTATCTCTATACGTGAAGACTCTCACCAGACTTTCTTCCTGATTCATTTTAACAAAGTAATTAAAATGTCCATCACTAACGACCTCTCCAGAAAGGGGAATCAAACATCCAGGTGTATATGGCCCAAATCCTACATCCACAATATATTCTACCCCCTTTATTGCGACGACATTAGTATGATGAGTTCGAGGTGTTTCAATTTCTTGACCATAAACAACGCGACCTAAATAGCTCACGACATTGAAACCGTACTCAAGCAAAAGATAATTAAAAATTTTATTATGCTCAAAACAGTACCCACCTAAATTTTTCACAATTACTTTATCAAGAAGGTTTTCAATACTTAAGTCGAGAATTTTCCCTTTATTAAAATAAACTTCGAGATTGTTAAACGAGACTTTATTCAAGTAGTACTTAATAAATTGATTTAAAAAGTTTACATCTCTAGAGTTAACCAATTTTGAATTAAAAATAAACTGAGATTCAATATTCATTTTAGCTCCTATTAATTAGATAAACACCAACAACCATACACACACCTCCAAATACTCGAGAAGTGCTAATAGGCTCATAAATAGAATTAAACAACCCATAATGTGCAATAACAAGTGAGCAGAAAACTTGCCCTGCGATAACAAAGCAAATAACTTTTGATATACCAATTCTTGGAATGGCCCAGTACACACAAGATAGCCCACAAATACTTAGTCCCCCGGCCAAAAGCAATAACCACATCACTGAATTTTCTTTCAGAGCACTTACACTTTTTGAAAGGTTACCGCTAGACAGCAAAATTGTTAAACCTATTAATAAGCTTGTGAAATACAACCCGACAGAACTTATCAAGCTATTTCCCACAATTTTACTGACACTTCCGCTAATTGTACTTTGAATCGATATCAATGCTCCAGCGCTAAGTAATAAAATATAAAGTAATGAATTATTCATACCTCACTATAAAGGCTGAAAAAGCTTTTGAAATTTACATATGTTGATTTTTAAGCTCTTTTCTTATTCTGCTCAACTGAGTAGATGTCACTCCTAAACTAGAGGCTACATGCTTTAACGGCAAACGCCTTACAAGATCTGGATATAAATTGCAAAACTTTAGGTATCGAGCTTTAGCATCGTCAAAGACGAAGGAAACTTCGGCCTCTTCCTTCCTTACAATCCAGTTTTTTTCTAGATAGTTAACATAGAAATTCATCAAGTCAGTACATAATCCTAGAAGTTCACGAAACTTTTTATAGTTTATCCTAATTACAACAGAGTCCTCAAGTGCCTCAATAGCAAATTGAGACTCTGTCCCTGAGACAAGCGCTGACATTGATGCTGGAAACATATTCTCTGTGAAGAAAATTTTATTATACTCTTTAGCACAGTCGTGACTATCAACAGTGTATGCCCTCAGAAGACCAGAACAAAGAAAGTAAATCGAATCTGTCATTTCTCCAAGCGAGATAAGAGATTCTCCCTCTTTAACTTTTTGAATGTTGCAGATTAATAGTAATTTAGAAAATGATTCGTCAGTTATTTCGTTATAGACTTCGAGGTTATTTTTTAGAAGATTATGCCATATCGTGTTCATCACACAATATTAAATACATTAGAATGCAAAGACAATAAGGAGAGCAATGCTCTCCTTAGAAAATATTAAAATTTACTTTTAATAAGTTTTGAAGTTTCAAAACCTAATGACTGAGCATAAGCCTTATATTCTTCGAAAACCTCAGTTGGCATTGTCGTTTCACGTGACATTATCCAAAGTGATTTCTTATTATTAGAACCAACCAACACATAATCGTAATCACTATCAAGTTTTAATATTTGGTAGTCACCTTTAACTCTAAATAATTTTGTCCAAAAATTATTGAATGTGACAATTAGAGAAGCATTTGTTTCTTTATTTTTTACTACAGCTTGTCCTTCAATAGTCGTTACCTTGCCATGTTCTTTTAAACATGTATTCAGTACGCTTACTTTTCCTTCACCAATAATTTCATATTCAGCTGTCTGCGCAATACATTTCTTTGTAAATCTTTGTGGTAGTGATGAAATTGCATTCCACTTACCTACATATCTTTCCACCTCAACTTTTGAAACAGTTGGAAGTTGTGCAGATGCAAAACAAGAAGTTTGTAGAACTAATACCATTGTAAGAAATAGATACTTCATAAGATCTCCTTTTTTAAGATTGAATATTTATACAAAGATCAACACCGATGAACAACTAGACAACTACTAGACAAGACCTATTCACAAATCAAATTCTAAGGAGTAGCCTTGGGAATGGAAAAAAAATATCAAGACTCAATATTTAGCTATCAATACCATATTAACGCTGGGGATGTTTGTCCAAAAGGTCAATTAAGCCTCAAGAAGCTCATGCTTCTCTTTCAAGATATTGCACTTGACCATTACACTTCCCGCGCCCAAACATGGGACGAGTTAGTTAGGAAGAAGCAGGCATGGGTACTGACAAAAATTGAGTTGCGCATCGATGAGATGCCGACTCTCGCAAGTCAGATTAAGCTTTCAACATGGTCGAGGGGAACTGAGCACTTTAAGGGCTATCGCGAGTTCGAGTTAACAACTGGAAGTCGTAAGATAATTACGGCCAATACAAGTTGGATTTATCTCGATCTTGTTAAAAAGTCTCCCGTACTCTTTAACACTTCTGAGTTTCCAAACTTTACGAGTACACAGAATTCAAATTTTGGTGCCCTCGATAATTCATGGAGAATAAAAGAAGATAGCAAGCTAACCAATCCATTTATCTATAAGCTTCGTTATACTGATTATGATATTAATAATCATCTTAATAACACTGTTTATTTTGAACTACTCGAAGACTATATTGTAACAAATTCGCTGAAGCGTCCAAAGACGATTAGGGCCATTTTTAAAAAGGAAGTACCTTTCAATGTAAAGAGTTTGACTGTCGGTCAAATTCAGAGTGAGTCCGGTATTGTCATCATCTTTAAAAATGAAGACCAGACTCATTTCTTAGCAGAACTTGAAAACTAAGGGCAACCGTAGAACTCTCCAGACTTAAGTCCAAAGTATTTACAGTCTCGCTTTCTAAAAAGGTTTTTAAACATCCCTGGAGCCTTTTTGTAAGCATCTTTACGAACAGCTAAAACCTCACTCCAAGAAAGAGAGATAGGTGTTTGCGAGTGAATCGAGAGTGAGTCCTTTTCAACTTTTGTTAAGCTATCAAATATTTCACTTTCAGGCATATCATCAGCATTACGATTTAAGCTCCAAAGGTTTTCAAACTCATTCTTAAAATCTTTATAAATAGAGATGAACTCCGATCCCTGATAAATCACCATATTATCAAATTGATTTTGTTCTGCAGTTCGAGAAATATTATACGAACCAGAAATCAACTTAGCACCACTTAAATTATTTTCATCATAGTCGATCAAGATATATTTATGATGATTTAAGAACCAGTAGCGAGGAGATGGAGCAAAACTGTAAAACTTCACTCTCACAGGTGCATCGACTTTTTCTTTTCCTGGAATTTTTTTCCAGTCTGCTACAAATTGCGGAGTCATCTCTTTATTATTTGGTGCAGTTTTAAACTCTTGGTTGTCAACGGCGAGTCTTACATCAACTCCCCTTTTTACGGCAGAGATTAGAGCATCTGTAACTTCTCTGATATTTAAATGGTTCAAAGACAAAAGAATATTAGACTTAGCTTCATTGATATTCTTAATAATAAGATCCCTAACAAGCCATGTGTGATTCTTTGCTCCCCCACGTTTACTTAACGCGTAGAACTTCCCTTCTTTGAATGCCTTACTCGTCAAAGAGTTTTTCTTTAAGGTAAAATTCATTGAAGATGAATATAAAGTAACCTCATCTTTTGCTGGGAGGTTTAAAAGATCGACTTGTTCAATTCCAACGGCATTGTCTTCTGAGTCGCTAACAAAGTCCTTTGCAGTATTCCAAAGAACTGAGAACTCTTGATTAAACTCTTTGAGTAAAGCTTTTTCAGTATCACTCTCAACTTCGTGGAAAATAAAGTTCTCACTATACTTAGACTTTGCTCCCCCTGAAAGATTAGCAGAAGTATTGATTAAGACTCTTTCGTCGACGATAAAGAATTTTTCATGCATATTCATCGTCGCAATTTTCACTGCCCCACCACTAAGCTCTAATGCTTTAGCATAATCAATAGCTCTTTGAGTTCTTGCAAGAGTTGGATGAAGAACGACTTTTACATCAGCACCATTACTTGCAGCGACGATCATCGCATCTAATGCCTTCTTATCTGACCAGCTATATATAGTAATGTAGAGCTTAGAAGTAGCACTGGCTGAGTAATCATATATTTTATCAAATGCCTCACCACCCTGATGAGGAGAGAAAAGTGCGGAAGTTTTAGCATCGCTAAAAGTAGTAAAGGCCAAAGATAGGACAATAATCAGTAAACTTTGTAATCTCATTCATTCCCCCAAACTAGTTAAATAACAAAGTGCACCCAACGCATACCGCATAAAATATTCACTTTAAAGAAATTTATTGATAAATTTTTAGTTTAACAAGATTTCAAGCCCTTACAAAATAGACACTCATAAATAATTAGACTTATTAGCAGGCCAAACATATTATTTTTACATAGTCAGGGAAGATTAATGAAAAAACTTATCATACTCGTGATGTTCATCTCATCACTCCAAGCTCAAGCAGGGCTTAAGATTACTAGCTTTAACCTCAAGTGGTTTGGGACAGGTGGAGAATTATCAGGAAAGAGTTCTGATGAATATCGTGGTCCCTGGATTACCGAGTTTATAAATAAGTATCTTATAGCAAGTGACATCATTCTCTTTCAGGAAGTTGTCGATACCAAAAAACTCATCTCACTACTGGGGAATTTAAAGTACGAGTGCCAGACTTATGAAGGATCTGGCTCAAGACATCAGCATCTCGTTCTTTGTCATCGTGCTGAGTTTAAATTTATTCCAGAACGTGATGATGACAACCTTATTTTCGAAGACATCGCATCGATTAATAATTCAAAACTTCGCCCTGCAATTTCTGGAGTCATTACGAATGCAAAATCGGGGGAAGCTCTTTTGCATATCCTTGGAGTTCATTTAAAGGCCGGTCGACTTGAGGGGCAGATGCGTGAGATGCAAACACAGCTTCTCGCTGGCCGTATACTTAGCTTCAAAGACAAAACCCCTGTCGTTGTACTTGGTGACTTTAACACTTACCCAAAAGAAATCTCTGGTTCAGCTGTCGCCGATCTTGAAAAAATGGATGAGCTATATGAACAGGCAGATCTAAAACGCGTTAAGCATGATTTTAGATATACATTTAAGTCTTTTAATTATGGCCACCTCTTTGACCATTTTTGGATTTCAAATAAGTTAAATATCCAATCTGTTGATGTCTTTCAAGCCTGCAATACGACAAACTCAAAACTGTATCGCTACCGAAATACCAGCTTCTATAACCGCTTCGTTTCAGATCATTGTCCTATCACTGTAGAAATAAAGTAACCTTACGAGCACTTAACGCGCCTCTTCCTGTTTCTTTCTTGACCAAGCCCCTCTACTTTTTTAAAAGAAGGCTATCAATAAATTTATCGGAGTCGCTCGTGAAGCTATTAATCACTTCCATTTTCATTGTTCTTTTTAATCTTACATTTGCAGCGGTATGGGAATCGACGAACTCATGGGATATGAGCTACGAAGAGGAATACTCAAACTGGATAATGAGTTCAAAAGTACATGAAAATATTTTTATCGATAAGAACTCTCCTTACTATGGAATACAAGCAGATTGCGCAGACGCGGCTTATGCCTTAAGAGCAATATTCTCATTCGAACACTCCCTACCGTTTGCTGTAAAGAACCCATCCGGCTCACGTGGAAAGATTAAAACTTTTAATAATGAACTTGATAGTTGGGATAAGTATGGTTCTCCAAATAAGAAGCTTGTCGCGATGATTAATACCATTGGTGCAAGTGTTGGTAGTGAGAACTTAACTTACTTTGATACCTATCCAATTGAAGTTGCATCGACTAAAGCCGGAAGTCTTTTTACTTACAAAATCAAGGCACGCTTTGGAAACTTCATAAGACATGTCTATACAATTAAAGACATTAATCCGGTTGGTACATTTGATACGATCTACTCGACACAGGCAATCAAGGCTGCTGGCGAACCGATGACAAGAAGAAAATCAAAAGAGTTTGTGAATCTACCACACGACCCTTGGGGCTTTAAGAGATTTAGATGGCCACAGTATATTGGAACTTCAATCTCTTCTCTTCCAGAAGAATTGAAAGCTTCCAATGAACAATTTAAAATCGCTGAAGAACTTGGTGCAACAAACTTTTTCAAGTATGTTAAGTCTTTACTTAAAACAGAAGACGAAGATCCAGAGCAAAAACTATTTAGAGCATTAAATGCTACTTGTGAAGAGTCAATGGCGAGAATTAAATATGTTGACCAGGCCATCGAATTTTTAAAACAAACAAACGGCGCATGTATGGATTACCGAGACTTTGATACATACTCGACTCCTGCAAGAGATAAGGCCTTAACGGAAACGTTTAATAAGCTTAGAGACACTTATCAAGAGCTTGATCGAAATAATGACCTTAGTCGAGCAAATCCAACTCACGTTCAAATTACAGAAGCCATCTTTAAAAACGTTTTTGTTCCAGAGGATGAGCTACTTAATTTTTGTTCAATTAATTATTCACAATCATCTCGCATTTCTCTTAAAGAGTTATGGAAAAGAATAAATAATGGTCTAATTTCTTCTCACCCAAATGATAATTTAGAAGTCAGATGGGGAGAAAAATCAAATTCAAAAACAAGCTGCAAAAGATGGTACTAAGCTTTGAATCGAAAGAAGCTTAGTTTCGCTCTATTTCTAGTCGCCATTATCGTTGGTTTCTTCCTTACTAATCAACGAGCTGTGCAACTAAGAAATAGTCATTCAAAACATCTTAGAAAAAAGGAAGTTCAACTTCCAAAAGAACACAAGACAGGTACTGAACAAGCTTGTCAGAGCGCTTATGCCAAACTTGAAAAAGCAACCTCAACAAGCAGGGGTAGCCTTAGATTTTTAAATAAGCATTTTGAATATGAGGGCGAGATTTATCGAACTCGCTTTTTCTTTGATGATGGACAAGAAGGAGATATTCCAACTTACCTTGTCTATAAAGAAGATAAAGATTCTTTTCCAACGGTTATTGAAACTTCTAAGTATGAGCCAGGTCAAAAGTTCAAATTCTTTGAAAATAAAATCAAAAAATATCTTTATACTGAAAGTGGATTAATTCAAAATCTTGAAAAAGAAGACGATTTATTCACTCATTATGAAAATGATAGGCTGATTGAAGTCATCTCAACCAACCTCAACTGTAAATATTAACAGCTAATCACTTCGACTGAATCAAGAGAAATACCATCACAACCAGTACCTTTTGGTGGCTCCGCCTGCGCCTTACACTTAACACTCCCTTCAGGACAACCCAAACGAACGTGAAAATGTGTCTGATGTAACTTTGCAGGTCTCAACCTTCTAAGAAACTCGATTGTTTCTTTATCATTGATTTCTCCACTTTCTTTTGCCATTTTACAAAACTCTTTTTTCACAGCAGTATCAACAAAGATTCTTCTTACATCATAATTTTCAACAAGGTATTTAAGGGACGCATAATTTCTTTGAGAATGAAAATTCTTTGAGACTTGAGCCCCTACGATAAAATTCTCTCTCCACTCTGGATTACTAATATCCTGAGCCTCTTCATTTACTCGATAATAGACAATATCAGCATCAAGACCATTTTGATGACTAGCATGTCTTACAGCATTGCCACCTTTCTTCGCCGATAAATCTCCGATTTGAATAACCTCAGCCGTTGGAAATTGTTCACTGCTAAATTTTGAGAGGCCCTCGATGAGCTCGAGCATCTCATTTGTTGAGTATAACTTATCTCGACTTTCAAATAGTTTCATCACATTAATATTACGATCTAAAATTGATATTGAATCTTTGATAGAGCCCTTAGAATAAAACCCTACGGCTTGCGATGCTGTGGCCGAAAATGAAAGTGATATACAGATCAAAGTTAAAAAAGCATACATCCTGTAACCTCTAATTTAAAATTTAATAAGAAGTTATATTCTATATGTAAATGGGATAAAAAAAAAGCTAGGAGATTTAACCTAGCTTTTGCATCTGTTATTTATTCAAATCAAGATAGTCGTCGTAAGTAATGTACTTATCAAATCCAATACTTCCATCAATTTTGATAATACGATTAGCTACGGTTTGAACAAACTCGTGGTCATGAGAAGTAAACATTAAGACTCCACCATTAAAACGAATAAGTCCGTCATTCACAGAAGTAATACTTTCAAGGTCTAAATGGGAAGTTGGACCATCAAGAATAATAGCGTTGGCTCCAGATAGCATCATCTTAGATAACATACATCTTACTCGCTCTCCCCCAGAGAGAACATTAGTCTTCTTAAGGGCCTCTTCTCCAGAAAAGAGCATTTTACCAAGAAAACCACGAATAAAACTTTCTTCTTTATTTTGAGAGTACTGTCTTAACCAATCAACAAGATTTAACGACCCACTTTCAAAATACTTAGAGTTATCAGATGGAAAGTATGAAGATGTGATTGTTGATCCCCATTCAAATGTTCCACTATCTGGTTCAATCTCTCCTGAAATGATATCAAATAGTGTCGTCTGAGTAAGATCGTTTTCTGATAAGAAGACAATCTTATCATCTTTATTTACTGCGAAAGAAACATTATCAAGAATCTTTACACCGTCGATAGATTTAGTAATTCCATCAACACGAAGAATTTCTTTTCCTACTTCTCTATTTGGTTTGAAATCAACGTATGGATATTTTCTTGTTGAAACCGGAAGCTCGTGAAGCTGTAGTTTTTCAAGTTGTTTTTGTCTTGAAGTTGCCTGCTTTGACTTTGAAGCATTAGCACTGAAGCGCTGAATAAAGTTTTTAAGCTCCTGCGCTTTCTCTTCAGCTTTCTTATTCTCAGAAGATCTAAGCTTTTGAGCTAGCTCACTTGAACTCTTCCAAAACTCATAGTTTCCAGCATAAGCTGTAAGTTTTCCAAAATCGATATCTGCAATATTTGTACAGACCTTATTTAAAAAGTGTCTATCATGGGAAATAACAATAACGGTATTTTTAAAGTCGAGAAGGAAATTCTCAAGCCATTGAATGGCCTTAATATCAAGATGGTTGGTTGGCTCATCAAGTAAAAGGATATCAGGAGTTCCAAAAAGAGCTGATGCTAAAAGTACCTTTACTTTAACATCGGCCTGTAGGTCCTTCAGGTGCGTTTGAAGTAAGTCTGAACCTATACCAAGACCACTTAAAATAACACCAACTTCAGATTCGGCTTCCCACCCATTCATATCAGCAAAGTCAGCTTCTAACTCTGATGCGCGAATTCCATCCTCATCAGTGAATGGGTCCTTCATATAAATTGCGTCTTTTTCTTGCATTATTTTGTATAGCTTTTCATTACCCATTAGGACGGCGTCCATTACAGTGTAATCATCAAAAGCATAATGATCCTGTCTCAAAACAGAGATTCTCTGTCCCGGAGCTGTGAATACATCACCTGTATTAGCTTCAATATCACCAGCAAGAATCTTTAAAAAAGTAGACTTCCCTGCTCCATTAGCGCCGATAAGCCCATAGCAATTTCCTGGGGTAAATTTAATATTTACATCATCAAATAACTTTCTTCCGCCAAAGGCCAAACTAACATTTTGAACACTAATCATTACTGCAATCCTCTTCTAATTTTTGGGCAAGATAACATAAAAAATCTAATACTTCCAATTTTTTATACACACCGCAAAAAGCCATGAAGCTATTTAGAATCTATTATCTTAATAAATAAAATAAGAGGGGCCAATGAACCAACAACTAATCTACTACCCATGTCTAGCAATGATCTTTTTGACTTGTCTCGTTATGTTTGTGATGTTTAGCAGACGTGTTAAAGCGATAAAACAAAAATCGGTTAGTCTTAAGCATTTCAAGACCTACTCAACTGATGATGTTGTTCCAGAACAAGCTCTTCAAGCGGCGAGAAATTATACTAATCTCTTAGAGACACCAACTCTATTTTATATGGTGTGTATTTTCACATTTCTCTTTCACCGAGTCGATATTTTATCATTGATGCTTGCATGGTGCTTTGTCGCTCTTCGAATTATTCATAGCTACATTCACATAACACATAATAATGTTGTTCATCGAATGAGAACATTTGCCCTAAGCTGGCTGATTATTTTAATCCTTGCAACGAAACTGGCCTTTTAAGAAGGCCATTACTTCTTTTTGAATTTGATAACTATTTTCTTTCCACTTAAATCAAAATCGGGATTAAGTGAGTCTACATTTTCGGGAACAGGAATAGACCTCATAAAGCTTGACGAAAAGCTAGAAAGTACTTGTCCGTCGTCACTTTTTTCTTCTTTTTTAATCTGACCACTTATCATAATCATTTCATCTTTAATATTGATCTTTAAATCATCTTTTGAAACACCTTCAGCTAAAATGTCGACGTACTTAAATTTATCATCTTCTCGTGCTTCGATTTTAACATCATTAGATTCCATAATCGAACCAGTTATACCTTGAATCGAGTTTCCAAAAAATAATTTCCGTAGAGCACCCACATCCCTCTTGTCTCCAGGATTTGCAAATTTTTGTTGGCCGTTTGTTGCGAAAGGATCAAATGGTTTACGATCAGATGCACTTCCATCACTGAATGCATTCAGAGTTAATAAAGAAAAAAGGACAATAGCTAAGAATTTCATAATGCCTCCATCAAATTTATTATAGAATAAAACGAAGTCAATAAATGTCAAGATTTTGAAAAAAATTATTAAAATCTAAAGAGTAACGGTTCACTCTTTACTTCATCGGCCCTGTCTTTTGTGATCACTTTTGCTATCGCTAATTTATCGATGATTGAATCAACCACCTGGGAAGCAAAGATTGTCATTTCTTTATTATAGAAAGATTGAGCATAACGAACGGGACTAGGAAGTAACATCGCAAGAAACGCAGCCTCCTTAACTTCGAGAGCTCCCGCCGACTTTGCAAAGTAAAATCTTGATGCCTTATCTATTCCATAAAGACTTTCTCCATACTGAATAATATTTAAGTAAGTTTCAAGAATCTTATCTTTAGAGAGAAAGTGCTCTAAGGCAACAGCACTTCCAAGTTCAAAAATTTTTCTTAAAAATGAACGTTGTGAATCATACAGAAGATTTTTAGCAAGCTGCTGAGTTATCGTACTTGCTCCCCTAAGCTTTTTTCCATCAAGAGCATCTATTAACGCAATTTCAATCTGATCAGAGTCAAAACCATGATGATCATAGAATGCCCAGTCCTCACTAATAACAATTGCCATATAAGCATCTTTTGGAATCCTATTTAGCTTGATCCAGCTCTTTGGCATCTTCTTAACGACTTCATAACTGACGCCACCTTCTTGATCAAGCTTTGTCTGGACATAACCATTTTCAAGGGCCCTGATCTCAGCAATCCCTAAGCTGTGATAGAGCCATCCTGCTAACAGTGATAGAGAAATAAATGTAAGTATTAATAGTTTCTTCATCATAATAAAATAGTTCAAGACTCCTTATAATAATTGGGCTATAAAGATGTCAAACAGGGAGATGTAAAAATGACAGAGAATCCACTTTACATGGCATTGGATCCAAAGAAAAACAAATACTTAGGATTACCAAAGAATAAGCTATTAAAATATTGTAAAGATAAGAATATTGATGCTGAATATGATGATGATGCTGAAGATCTTTCATTTCTACTTTACCGTTATGAAGAAAATGAAAAGATGACTTTTGAAGAACTTCAAGCAGCAGTTGATTCTGTAGGTCTTGAGTCTACAGATAGACAACATGACAACCTAATGATTCTTGTAACATATGAATTAGCACTTTTAGACCTTATGGACTGTGAGCGTGAAGAGCTTGAAGAGCTTTGTGATGAATATGAAATTGATTTTGAAGGAAAAGCAGACGACCAGTTAATTGTAGATCTGGCCATCGCTCTTTTAACTACAGAAGATTAAAAATTCGGGGTTACTTTAAGTAACCCTTTTTTTTCTACTTCATTGATTTAATTGTTTCTTCCAAGAGATGTTCGTGTTCAACTTCTCTTAATCTTTCTTCAACAACCTCTTCAATATAATGCTCTTGAGATAAGCCAATATAGATCGAGTATATCGAAAATAATAAAATAACCGCAAAGGGAAGACCTGTGCAAATAGCAGCGGTTTGCAATGTTGTTAACCCCCCACCAAGAAGTAACGTTACTGCAAGAACACCTTCCATCACTGCCCAAAATACTCTTTGAGGAATTGGGGAATCTAATTTCCCACCAGATGTAAGATGATCAACAACTAATGAACCAGAGTCTGACGACGTTACAAAGAATACCGTGACAAGAATAATTGCAATGAATGAAAGAAATCCAGAAAGAGGAAATCCATCAAGTAGAACAAATAGCGCCGTGGCTACATTATCTTTAACAGCTGCTGCAATATTGCTATGTTGATGAAGTTCACTAAATATAGCAGTTCCTCCAAAAACACTCATCCAAACAAATGAAAGAAGAGAGGGCACAATAATGACACCAGTAATAAATTCTCTTACCGTGCGTCCTTTTGAGATTCGTGCAATGAACATCCCGACAAATGGAGACCATGAAATCCACCACGCCCAGTAAAACACTGTCCAACCACCTTGCCAATTTGTATCTTTAAAAGTTTCTGTCCATAAACTGAGTTGTGGTAATTTTTGAAAATAAAAACCTATACTTTGAGTAAATCCACCGAGAATGAAAACAGTCGGACCAACAACTAAAAGAAACAACATAAATAAGGCGGCTATTCCCATGTTAATTCCGCTTAAATACTTCACGCCCTTATCAAGTCCAGAGGCAACAGAGAGTGTAGCAAAACCAGTGATCACACATATAAGGACAACTTGCACAGTTACAGAAATTTCGACGCCCCACAACTTATGGAGACCAGCATTGACTTGTTGGACGCCAAATCCAAGTGAAGTGGCTAAGCCAGCTAAGGTTGCTAACACCGAAAGAACATCAATTACATTTCCCCAAAAACCATATATTCGTTCCCCCAATAACGGATAGAAAATACTTCTAATCGTTAAAGGTAATCCTCGATTAAAACTAAAGAATGCGAGCCCAAGGCCTACAAGAGCATAAATGGCCCAAGGATGAAGACCCCAATGAAAGAATGTCACTGCCATCGCAGCCTGGGCTGCCTCAGCAGATCCGGCAGTAAGACCATTAAACATAGGAGAAGGATTGTGAAGATGACTTATAGGCTCTCCAACACTCCAAAACATAAGTCCAATTCCCATTCCTGCACTTAAAAGCATTGCAAACCAAGCCTTGGTCGAAAATTCTGGTTTAGCCTTTATGCCCCCAATTTTTATTTTACCAAAACGGCTAAAGGCAAAGAACATACAAGCAATGACCATAATATTTGAACTTAGAATAAAGAACCAACCACTCTTTACTGAAATAACTTTTAAAATTTCGGCAAAGAACTCTTTAGATTCAGTTTGGAACATTAAGCATAGGGTAATAAAAATCAGTAGAAGCGCGGAAGCAACAAATGTTACTTGTGGATGGATATCAAAACCATAACCTGTCCAATTCCTCTCACCAGGCTCCTGGGCCGGAGAATCATCAAATAGAGATGCTGTCGGTTTAATCTGAAGTCCCTTAAAAGGTTCTCGATCTTGAATAGCCCTTTTTCGTGCTTTCTTCTCAGCACTGGCCAACTTATTTAACAATTTAATTTCTTCTGTTGGATCTTCCATACACTCTCTTTTTTTATAAATTTACGTCACTCCTATATAATCGTAGGGTGTGAGATAACTTTTATAAAAAAAAAAGCTTCTTAGGGAAAAACGAATCAGTCAATTTTAGTTATCAAGTAACTTTCTTGATTCTTCGTTCTTAATTAGCCTAGCAGAACCTGCGTTGATCAATAGTGAATATTGCATACCTGATTGATCTTCAATAACTTCAAGCTTACCGTCTTCCATCTCTTTAACGATT
>Ga0100385_1002953_pt1 | contig 15552 bp, 14 predicted proteins | sample CryGeymeta201509_FD_81543 | JGI IMG/M metagenome (GOLD analysis project Ga0100385, IMG submission 81543) | Groundwater microbial communities from Crystal Geyser aquifers in Utah, USA - Crystal Geyser metaG 2015-09 | ecosystem: Environmental > Aquatic > Deep subsurface > Groundwater | place: USA... | reverse complement strand
TTTTTGTAATACAAGTTATGAAAAGTAGTGAATTAAATTTCCTCATATATTTCATCGATGTACTCATTACTATTCTCTTTGTATATGATGATTCTGTTCATATAGCGCCTGGCTTTTCTCCTAAACAGTACCTTTTCTGAAGTTTCAACCTCAATGATGCTCCAGTTGACTAATCCAGGAACTGACTATATTCGAGCATCAGATTTCTCTATTTCGAGCTTTTTCCTATGTTTTCCAGTAGGAAATAAACTATAGGTTAAGCCTTTTAGAGAGTCAAGATCAATATTAAAATATTTTTTGACCTGATGCTCTAAGTTTATGATGACATTATCGAGGGTATTGTGAGGATCTGTCTGAACAGTGAGTATTGACTCGTTGGAGTTGGGAAGGAGAAAGTTGATGTTGAGTTTGTATGGATCATGAAAGTACTATCCTTCATGAATATAGCTCTGCATGGCACATTCTTCTTCGTAAGAAATCAATGGAACATTATCAGTTTATTCAATAGGTTTTTTGTTCATGTGATTTTCTTCCAAATACAGAACAAGCCCATCTACATTTGAAACATTCAGCTTTTTCTATACAGTTGCAATGGTGAGTTTTCTTCCCAGAAGTTTGCCGTTAGAGAGTTAAAAGTACATGTTGTCGTGCGTGTTGAACTTCTTCATTTTTTGATTGTATTTTTTGAACAACTACTCCATGGTCATATCATAGTCCTTGAATGTTAATATGGATGGACTAACTTTTTGGTTTTATGGACGTGTCTTTGAGATTGAGGAAAAAGGATAGATAAGGAAGTGTCCAAACTAAGCAGGAATATCAGTGGTGTCTATTCCAAGATCTTTTCCGAATATTATCTTCTGATTCTTGGCCATTTAAAGTAATAGTATAATTATAGGAGTGTTTCAAGTAGGATATTTTTAGAAATCGGAATTATTTGCATCATCATCATATGCTCTTCTTCGATCCGTTTGGTTTAATGTTATCGAACTCGGCCATAATATTATCTGCCAAAAAACGACGAGCTTCGTCCAAAGATGTTCCAATTTTGATATCTTTTGGATTCTGAAGGCTTGCTGAGTTTGCTATGAGCTTTTCCTAGGCCCCTTTTCTATAGCCAACATAGAGCATCACAGGAATGGGCCATTGTGAAGCCTTTTGAATTTTTATTATAGCCTCAATTCCAGCGATTGGGTTTTCGCCATTTTTTTCAACCCGAGCCATGTTTGTGAGGAAAACAATATTTGAACTTTTATACGAAAATATTTTCTTAGTTTTTTCTTATCTGAGCCACTGTTCGAGCTGTTAAGTTGAATTGAAGACAATTAAAACAGTGGAGTCACTGAACTTAGTAATACTTCTATATATTTTTTCAGGTTCCTCACTTTTGGGCTTATCAACCCAAATCACAAAGTGACTCAGAGTTGGAGGGAATTGTTTTGAAGAATACTTTTCATCAAGTTCATTCAATTCGATTTCCCTAAAAGTTATTTTTTTATCTCCTTGTTGTTCTGAGAACTACTTGTATTTAACAACTTCGAATTGAGTATAGGGCTAAAGAAGACGTTCACCTTCGGATAAGTATGCCGAAAATCTTTCGATATTTTTTCCACCCTTGATATGCATAGTGAAAATTGTTCGATCTGTGCTTTAGGGGTATTTGCTTTTAAAATTTTAAGCAACCTATCGCTTGGTTGAAGTAGAGGTAAAACTTTTAAAAGTGAGGATGTCGCCTTTCTTAACTTGTGGGTCATATGTGACTCCTCGATAGACAGTTTCTTCTTTTTATCTGATATTTACAAGCTGATCCATCAAATAACTTGTGTACAGGTATTACCATTTCGTTTTTATTATCTCCTAGGGGAGAGAAATTATAGGTGCTTCTCTCAGTTGGGTGTTGATATATTTGTACACTGTGTCTGAGTGTCCTATCTTATTAACATGAATGTTTTAACAAGTATAAATATACACAGGTTCCACATGGCTTTCGATTTTGAAATGAGGGATTGGAGAATTTTAAGCCCTTTTTCTCACCTCCCTCCTGACTCTATCTTGGAATTTATTAGCATCTTCCCCTTTGACACTGGATCTTATGTATTTGTTGATTTAAAAGCCTTATTTTTTAGAATCAATAGCTAATTGCCTCATTGTTTTGTAGAAATGCATCTTTTCACTGATAACTTTACCCACTAACCTTACAAATTTGTTCTGCTCTTTATGCCGAAAGAAAGGGGCAAGACAACTCAGTGGTTCATCCTAGCGAATCAGCATGTCCATAACCTTTAAGCACATCTTGCTACTTGTGTCATTTCTCTTTTTTTCAGGAACCAGGAGTTCACGATAAAGGTTGCGGAAATACATGAATTAAACTTCCTCAAATGCTACATCTATGAATTCCTTGCTATTTTCCTTTTCAATTATGAGTCTATTTTCAGGGCGTAAAATTTTCCTTTTCAGGGAAACTTTTGCTGATAGGTCAACTCTGATTGTACACCAATTAGATAGATTGTTGACCCATTTCACAGGTCGAGTATGTTCGTTCTTCTGAATAACTTGTTCAAATTCATGTTTGCTCCTTGGAAGAATTACATACTTCACATCTGCCAAAGTATTCAAGTCAAAATCAAAATAGTCAATGACTTTTTTCCTAAGTTCTTCTTTGAACTGGGAGAAGGTCGACCTCAGTAGTCTTTTAACTGTTATTCTATATCCAGCTCTTCCATTGTTACCAGGTAGTTGAAAATCAATACAGATCATGGATCTATTGTCCTCTCTGTCATTGCTTGTAAACATTTATTGTAAGGCACATTCATCTTCAATCTTAGTATCATCCCCAGTTTCAAAGTTCTCTTTTATTAGCCAATCCTTCTTCTAATCTATTGAGTTTATGTAGAGGAACAAACCTTCAAGAGTCTACAATTCAGCCTTTTTGGCAAGCTTACCGACAGTCAGAGACTCATGCAATACTCGCCCATCCGAGAGCTGGAATCGAACATTTGATAAGCCTTTGAACTTTGTGTACGAACTGATGAACTGTTCCATTAATTCTCCAAGAGTGATGTTTACGTCTTTATAAGTCAGAATTTTGTAATTACCAGTGATGGGCTGATGATTGGGAATTTCTTTGTAGGAGTAGGGAAAGATAATGAAGTAGCCGAGCTACCCAGGAATCTAACTAGTGTCAATTCCTTAATCTTTTGCAAACTGTAGGCACTTATCGAGTTGAAGAGGACTTTTAGTTTACATTAAGTTTAGCTCTGAGTTTTAAGTATTTATATCAAAATCGCAAATCAACTCAGCTTATGAATCCCATTTTAGGATAGTTATATTATTTATATTGCAAACTTAAAATCGTAATGGATGGAACTACATAAAAAGGGAGAAATATTGCCGAACTCTTCTCTCAACTTATGGACTAAAATCCAAACATTCCGGACGTCAAAGTTATGGTCAGAGAGTACACTGATAGAACTTAAATTTTGGTATATCAGGCTATGATTGGGACAGAATAATAGTATCTCCAAACATATGGGCTTAGCTATCACGAAGAATAACACTTCAACTATATCAACCAAATGCTTCATGAACGAACCATTTAATTTTTAGACAAGATAGAGGAAAATAAAGTAGAAGTCAATTCCACTTTACCTCCTCCACCTCCACCTCCACCTTAAGTGCCAGCATAAATTGTGTCTGAAGTTGATTCGATCCTGAATAACATTGACTTGCCTCTGAGCCTCTTTAAAAGAAACGATAGTTATTGGTCTCCTGATAATTCAAAAACTCTGCAAGTTAAGTAGTACATCAAAAAGCTACATGAATAGGACCGGAAATGGAAAGGTTAGCTTAAAAAGAAACGACAGTAAATACTTAATTAAAAAAATTAGATTTACCACAAGAATAATGAGGAATCTGTCAAACAGCAGCAGAAAATGAAAGAAGAAGAGAAATCAAAAATCATAAAAAAGATAGAATTGATCAAGAGTCAATCTTAGTCAAGGAAAAAAACAATCGAATAAAGTTTAGAGTTCATGAAGAAAAAAGGAAGACCATTGTTTAAGAAGATGCAGGAGGATTTTATGAATAAGGTTGAATTACCTACACTTGAGGAGAAAAAGCGTAAGCTAAGCTAGATTCGTAGTTTAAGAAGATCTGTCGACATGATATAGATTCAGCAGCACAAGGAAAAATGTGACAAGCTAAAAGAATAGCATGAGCCTGTAAAGATTTATAATGAAGCCGTCAAAGTGTCGTTTAAGGGTAGCTTTCATCAAAGTTTATAAAAATCTCGAATGAGTGAAATTGAAAGTTAAAGTAGACTAAAAACCTTGTTTGATAGAAAATCTGAGTACTCAAAAATTGTCAAGCAAAAGTATATGCCTGCCGTTGATCAGGAAAAGGCTGCCTAAATAGCCTAAAGAATATAAATGATGAACAAAAAGTTCACCAGAGCCAAAAGAAAAAATGTAAGATTATAAGACGATGAGGATGAAGATTAGTAGGAGTAAGAACCTGAGGAATAACCTTAACCTGAAGAATAATAATAGTAGGATGACGAGGAAGATGAGGATGGAGAAAAACCTCCCAAGGATGATCAATACGAGCCCAGTCAATCAGAAAGATATAAAATGGGTTTAAAGTTTTTATAGGAAGCTAGAAAGAGAAGGAAAAAGATTGGAACTGCCAGAAACCAATCTTAGGCCCTTGTTGATGATAGCGAAAGAAATAAAACATTTTCAGCAAAATAAACTAAACAAAGCCAGGTTATATCTAGTGAATTTCAAACTATATCCCCTTCTCTCATCACAAATTAAAATGGAGGAAAAATCAGGTACAGAAACTATCTTCATGAAATGTCAAAAACAAACAAAACTATTGATCATATTGATACTTCTCGGATCAAAAAATAGTTCACTCATGACATGAAGTTGAAGGAACCTCTCAAAATATAAGAAGTTGAGAATAAAATAAGATCGGTTGAGGAGAAGGCCAGGTATTAGGAGGCCTTATTGAAATATGGCAGGAAGAAAAAATCATAATCTCTTGAAAAGAAGCAAGAGCTGGACAATGTGATACTTGACACAATCAAGGCTCGCCTAGCTTTAATGAAGAATTGATTTTTTCTATTTTTTATTTACCAACACTCATATTAAGATCAATGATGTGAGAATTATCGATCTATTTCTTCCAATGTTTTTTCATTTTGTTCATACTGTCGAATCGAGTGTCTAAACCGTATGGTAAGATTCTCGATAAAACTTTTATCCTGAAGATGATTGAGATAGTTTTCATTGTAGTCCACCATGTTTTGACTCACTTTGAAAAGATATTTGAGAGTGGTTTCAAATAGAAGTAGGACCATCATTATTCTGTCAACAGATATAAGGGTTTACCTAGCCAGGTTGTCTTATGGCTGTACCTTGAATCGTTCCCTGATTGCTGGACATTTTTGTCTCTGTACAAGTTACCATTTTATATGCCTATTTTCTTCTCCACTCTTTTAGGAGTTATGCGAGATGTCATGATTGTACCACAAATTCATGAACTAACCCCATAAGTTTGAAAGAATGTCATAATAGAACTACTCAAGTATCCAGTGACTTTCTCCCTCAACATCAACTCTAAAAGTATTGTCCTTTGAGTTAAATTCGATCTTAATTCTGAACCTGATTGAATTTTTGGAGATCCAGAGTGTTTCAATGTACTATTTATGCCTGTTGGAGATATTGTCTTTTTACTATTAGTTGATGTTTGCAGCTGACTCTTCTTCTGATGAATTTTATTTAAGAGTTTTGTTAATGAACTCATTTCTTTTCGGGTTTGAACTAAAGTCAATAGTGAAAATGATGATATTATGATTTTTTTATTTAGATTTTAGTGGAGTCTCCTCTTATATCGTTGTAATTCTAAGGTAATTTCGAGTCTGCAGTAATTTAAAAAGGTGAAAAAGTTGCTTGTAATAGTGTGTATGCAACTTAGTTATATTTTGATCATCTGAATTCTTCTTTGTACACCTTTAGATATCATTTTGAATCTCAAGAAGCTCCTTGTATGTAAGTAATATATCGTCCTGCCCCAAATGGCACCGAGTTATAGCTTTGACCAAAACGGCCATGTCCCACTTCAATTAATAAGCATATTCTTTGAAAATCTATGATTCTTCTAATACGTTCCTCACAGCTTGGATATGCTGTATATTTTTCCCTTCTGATTGTAATAACTCGCTTAACTTCTTTAGTGATTCCTTTGCATTATCATTAATGCTGGATTGTTAGGAATCATCTATTTATTTATTGAATTCCTTTTGAAACTTCAAAGGAAAGAGAAATTCGTAAAAATCTTGGATATTTTGCACTACTTTTCCTCTCTCTAAGACCTTCAATCTATCAGAATATTTGAAATTAGATGAATACAGCATGAAGAGGCATTTGTTGTGGTTTAGAAAGGTGGTCTTTGAGATAAGAACCTTTTTGCCTTATAACTCTGACCAAATAATGAGGTAGCATAACTAAGTGAAGAGGATGCACCGAGACTCGAACATGGTTTTATTGTCTTGAAAGTGATGAATTTTGGAATGGGAAAGTAATACTCTGTTAGGGTATTCTTTGAGGCAAAGAAAAGTCACAGGGTCAATTGATGTCATATCTTCTGAAAACTCAAGGTTCATTGCTTGTGCTTCTGTAATAATTTGCTAATTATTCAATTCAATACTATATTTATCATTCTTTTGATATGACAACATACGATATAAGGGAACAAATCGCTCCCTTACTCCTTACAGCTCGATCCCATCTCAACTGTACCATCCGATGGGCAGAAGAACACTTTAATTCGTTCGCTTCTCAGGTCGATTTCCCTGCTTTCTGTTTCATCTACTTTATCATTCTGATCTGGATTTTGAGAAAAGTCAACCGAAGAGGAATCTTCCGACCCAAAAATAAAGAGCTAGTCAGTAAGAAAAAGTATATTTAGCTTGGAAAAGTCAGCTCAAGAAGAAAATTTCCACATTCTTTATATCTCTTCCCTTCATCAAGCAATATGTTCAAAAAAAATTCGACAAAGGCATGTAGGAATTAGAGGTCACCTTTACCAAAGAGTTGGATTCTATGAAAGATCCTCATCGTTCACACAAATTGCCAACAGAGGGCATGAAAAAATAGAACTTGGAATCTCGGATTCATAAATGGATCAAGGAATAAAATGAGAGGTTGTATTCTGGCAAACTGTCAGGGACGATGTATGCTGGTGAGAAAGAGGTTTGCTAAAAAGCTAGCGATTTTGCTGCTAAGTATATGTACCACAATCCTTTGCATTTGGATGCATTCAAAGAACTGGCAAAGATGGAAGCATAAGTTTTGATGATGACTGCAAGCTTGATATCAAAGGAAAAAATATACGGAATGATAACCAGTGGAGGTTCAGAAAGTTTGATAATGAGCATGTACGCCTACAAAAACTACTATAAGAAGGAAAGACCAAACATGTAAGATAGTTTATATAAAGCGTTGTCCCTAATACCATTCATGCCGCCGTGGACAAGGGTGCCAAGTACTTTAATATTGAGCTTCGAAAGGCCAGACTTAACGAGTTCTTCGAGGTTGATGTTAGCCACATGTAATCACTGATTGACAGCAATACAATTGCCCTCTATGGCTCTTATCCCAACTATCCTCATGGAATCATCGATCCTATACACGATATTGCTAAACTAGCAGTTAAACACAAAGTCGGTTTCCATATTGACGGGTGCTTGGGAGGACTTGTTGCTGGTTTCTTGGAGGAACATAAGGCCAACTTTTCCATGGACATAGAAGGGGTCACCTCGATTAGTTTGGACCATCATAAATACGGATTGGCACCCAAGGGAGTTTCCACTATCTTTTATAAAACGAGGGAGTTGAGACATCATATGTATTTCGTTTACTCAGACTGGATCGGAGGACTTTACGGTACCCCATCCTTTGTCGGATCAAGACCTGGCTTTGCTAGTGCTGGTGCTTGGTACGTCATGACTCATATTGGTCGTAAACAATACATTGAAAACGCTAAATAACTGTCAGATACAACTAAAACTGTTGCTGCTTAGCTGAAAAAAATTGAAGGTGTTGTCGTTCTCGGAAATCCTCAACTGTGCGTGTTGGCTTTTGATACAACAGAAGTTGGTATCTACTCAGTTTGTCATTATCTAAAATAAAAGAAAGGCTGGCACATGTCTTCGTTACACTTACCCCGAAGTACCCACGTCTGCATAACCCCTGCCAACGTTGCCAACGTGAGGGCCAACCTCGCCAAAGACGTGAAAGAAGCCATCGATCACTTGAAAAAGAACCCAGAAAAGAAAGAATCTGACTCTGCTGCTCTTTATGGAGCCACTGCTACTTTCCCGAAGGCTGATATGGGAGACGATTTGCTAAGAGTGCTCATGAAGGTCATGTTCTCCTGATTACATACAAGATCATTGATTATAAACTATCAAAGTTAGCATGATGACTTGGAGTATCATGAGAGTTTCTGTTATATGTCTTTTTGCTGTCTGCTGCTCTTCAGGTACCTACAACTTTGGCGGCATCATCGTATCCCTTTTTCTATCAAGAATGGAGCCGAGTACATCACCTAATTTAACTTCACAGTGTCAGAACAATCAGCTACTATAGCCGCGATTTTTGGAGTTCAGAATATCCAATATAGTAACACCATCATGTTGGCCTCAACTTCTCCAATCACCTTTAATCTAACAAAGCAAAGCCTTTCTGAGATGTATAGTAATCAAAGCTCCTTGCTTAGCAGCATGGATTTTTTTGGTGCTATCAACGGAGATCTACAATTAGTAAACGTCAGATTCAATCTTTCTGTCAACAATACGATCTATTTAACCTTCTTCAACCTTGACCAGCCAACAATCATATCCGATAAACAATACTACCTCAGTTTGAGGTCAACAACCTCCTCAGGTCTGATATGTTTCAGCTGCCCATGGGGAAGTATTTTGACCACTAGCTGCCAATGCTCACCATGTGACAACAATCACTACGGAAAACAGTGCGACTACTACATCTAATCTATGGTGTAAGATCAAAACCATTATAAGAACCTTTACAGCATCATGAATTCTTACTACCGTATCGAGAATCCTCCCTAAAGAGTCAAAATCATCTACTCTTAGGACTATTCCACTAACAGCATCAAATTGTATGTGCAGTTTGAAAAGATAAAGGGGGATCTTGCAGGACCGCTCAACACCTATTACGATACGATGAATATCTCTCTGTCCAAACTGGTCACTGTAACTGAGTCAGATTTTGTGATTGAGAGCAAAGGGAGAAACATCATGCTAACCCTTCAAAGCACCAGCAATTTTCATAACACAAATGTTGTCCTTCGATACAAAAATGCTGATGGAAAGAGTCAAATTGGTCTTATTGTGGGTTTGACTATCGGTGTACTTGCTATTATTGCCCTCTTGATTGTTGTATGCTATTGCAAAAAGAAAAGACAAATCCGACGCCTACCTGAGAACTCCTTCTACCTTAGCAAAAAAGAAATAAACCTCTACTTTCCTGAAATCCAAGGACTGGTCGTTTTGAATATTCTTAAGGAAACAGCTAAACACTATGATAAGTTGATGATGGAGGCCTCTGAAGGCAAATCTTCGGACGAAGATGGAGAGCAATGTGTCATATGTTTAACTTCTATCAGTAGCTCCGAAATGGTCAGGGTGACATATTGCAAGCATATTTTTCATAGTCATTGCCTCATAAATTGGTTCTCTAAAAATCAAGTAAAATGTTGTTTACTTAGAACTGTCCTTATTGTCGACATTAGTGTAACCGGGAGCCTTCGGAAGCAGCATACTAAAAACTTTGTGGAGGAAGAAATAAAATTCATCCATAAAATCTTGTCCGGATGATTTTAGGGCTTGACAGGAACATACGACCTCGTCAGCTTAAAAAGATAGAGAAGGATGAAAGGGTTGAGCCTCTTGCCGGATCATTTGACATTGAAGACCAGATGTAGTATTCGATTTCTAGCTAATACGCCAATGCTTCTGATGGATCAGAGTCTCGTCAAAGCAGCTATAGAAAAGACTCGAAAGACCCCAGGAAAAAGAAAAATCCTTTCAAAGGAAAAAAAAATCAGAATAAGAAAAACAATGGTTCCGTGAACCTCAATTAGAATTCAAATATTCATCTGAATGGATGAGATTGATGGTTGTGAATAATAAAATGTTCAATAAACGATCATCAAGAGTGCCAGAGTCAAAATGAAACAGACCATGATGTATGATTCTCCAAGGGTAACCAATGAGACAGCCTTGTGAATTTGGCAGTTGTTGTTACGATTTCTCTCAACATGAACATACCCGTTGAGCCCATAATTGCTTCCCCAACTGTTCTTCACTATCCAGTAAGCTGAGGTATATCCCACTATGAGTACAGCATGGTCGTAGTTAGCATTAGAAGGACAGCTGATGACCCCACTGACATATCTTTCCCAGTCTTGTGTGCTGACAACTGCAGCTACGGGACCAGTTTGCAACATGGATATGATCTGGGCATCGGAAGCATTTCGAAGTGTAATCCTTTTGCTGTTAGCAGTACTCACTAACTGGTTGGCACTGCAGATGTTAGGATAGTTTGTGTAAGGGTTGTAAGGATAATCTGCTTCTTGAGGAAGACCATTGATGGATTTGTCAATGGCATATTCAAGGGCAGCACTAGTGCAGCTGTTATCTTGAGCACACTGTAACAAGTACTGTTCAGATAAGTCTAAATTTTGCTGATTTCCCCTTATGATATCCCAGCTCTAGCTTTGAGCAGTAGCTGTAAAGTAGGCCCCAGCACCGGGACAAGTGAGGCCTTGATCCTTAACAGAAGTCACTTTGTTTGAATTTCTCCAGTCGAGGTCAGCAGGAGCTTGGTTGTTGATGATGATATGGTGATCTTCAGTGGCCCAAAACTGTTGCTTCAGGTTTTGGAGGTTGAGTTATGTGGTAGTGAAGACAGATGTGACTCCTCCCCTGAGATCTAAATAAAGCAAGGTATACTGGCAAGTTCTGCGGGTGTTCTGTCGAAGTACTTGGTGACACCACAATAGCAGCAGGTGCTATTGGCCAAAATGGCTAGATTGTTGTCATAATATCCATTCCTGATGGCATCCTCAGTGACATTATTGTTGTAGGTGATGTTGAATTGAGTTTTGAACTCTGCAAAGGTCATTAGCTGAGGAGTGCAGATGGTTTGTGCCTGTGCTGTGACAAATATCACTAGCAAAGCAAGAAACACGCCGTATGTTTTCATTTTATATTTGGTAGCAATAATAAATTCAGCGGTCTTATATTGCCCTAAAAGGTCCAAGGAACAATTATATCCTACCACCTAACCTTCTAGCTTCCAGCTGAAAGAATATTAATGAACAGGATATTACACATCAAGTGGGAAACTAAACTCATACAAGCATTCCCAGTAATAGAAGCATCAATAATAAATGAGACAGTGCCAGAGTTAGCTCTCCCATCTCATGAACGGCATACCCGATCTTACAGTTTTGTCCAGCCTTTCGAGAAATGTAAATGAATCCATTTTAGCCAAAGTCTGTTCCCCAGCTGTTTTTTGCAATCCAAGCGTCAGGAGTGTAGCCAACTAGAAGTACCGCATGGTCGATAGCAGCATTAGAGGAGCAACTGAAGATTCCCTGGCTGTAGCCTTACCAGCCTGAAGCACTCACAGCTGCAGTAATAGGTCCGTCCTGAAGCATCTGAATGACAACATCATCATCAACCATATATCTTGTCTTTCTGGTCATATTCGAGATTTCCACCAGATCCTTAGTTGAGCATAGACCAGGCTCATATGAGAATGGCTGGTAGGGGTATTGCGACTCATAAGGAAGCCCATTCTCAAGGGCTTTATCAAGCGCTGTTTATAAATAACCTCCATTACATGAACTGTCTCTTGTGCACCTCAGCAAAAATTGTTCAGATAGATCTACCTGATAAAGTTGATTGTTAAAGGCTCTTCCTTGCAGAATCAAAGAACTTTAACACATTCCCACAGTGGCAAAAGACCAACAGGTGCCGCAAGTCCCTTGGATCTTTGCCGGAGTGACAGCTCCATGTTCCCTCCAATCCAATGAGGAAGCTGCTCCAACCTTGAATTTTATTTACTTTTAAACCACAGTAAAGAATGACTAGTTTTTGATTTACTACTCCTGTTTTTTAGCTTGTTCTTAAATGTCTAACGGCAAGTAGAGACCTCTGTCAGCTGAATAAGACCATAGCTACCTAAAATTTCATTCCGAGTTAGATCGTAAAATTTTGTGATACCGCAACTGCAGCATGGGTTTTGTTGAAGTTTAGTCACATTTCCATCAAAAATTTCTTTTCGGTAGACTGTTTCGCTTGAGTTGTAAACTTTCTTGAACCTGGCAACGTACTAGGTGAAGGAGTATATTTATGGAACAAGGCATGGATCTTCTCCTCGCCCAAGAACCGAAATCACTAGAAGTAGTAAAAGCATATAGAGAAATTTTAAAAATTATGATATAAGACAGCACACAGAATTTCCCAGCTTGAGTAAATTTCAGTTACGCAAATTTGTTAAATTGTCATTGATAACAAGTCAATATTCAAAGGTTTCTTAAGAATGAGAGAAATAAGTATCGGATCAATATTGAAGTCTTTCCATGAGCCGATTCTTCTTTCTGGCCAGCCAGCTCTGAGATTCTAAGGTAAAATGCTGATTACTTGAAAATAAACGGAAAGGAGGCAAAGTTGCTTGGAACTGAGGGCCTGTTAATATTTCCCCATAACAATAATCCCTGCAGTCTGATAGTTCCATCAGCTTTTTTTCATGGTGTCTCAGTTTGTAGCTATTTCTGTCGTGTTGAATAGATTTCTTCTTGGTGACTTTGTTCCCCGACTTTTTAGCATTTGAAGCAGAGTTAGCAAAGGCAGGCTGAAGATTTTTCGGTTCGGGCTATTCAAAGGGATTCTTTTTGTTTGTATGCAGGAAAAAAGTTAATCCTTTTTATTGAAACTATTTTTAAACAATTTATTGGAATTAAGTTTTTCCTGGTACGTGACCTTTATTCTTGGGTTCTATTTCTATTTCCTTAACTTGAAGAATTGGAGGCTTAACATATTTTTACTATATGATTTATTCTGAGTCTTATATCACTATCGCCTCAACAGGTGAATCATCATCTAAACAAATGACTTCCGGTTTCTTCTTCATCAGTTACTTTACTGGTGGTCGAGAAAATTCATAACGGGCCCCCCAAGTAGCATGCCTTTGAAAGGGAGGAGCTGAACCAAAGAGCCCGTTGTCCGTTGGAGGAAGTCTTTGCATAGAGAAGTTAGAATTGAAATAGTTGTTTTGTTGTTGGACCAAGAAATTGAGGGGAGGATTTTGAGAATAAGAAGGAAAGTATGGGGATTGCACTGACGGCATCGAGTAAGGTGTTTGGTTCCAAGTATGAAACGGTAGGAGGCCGAACGGAAATGGTGCTTGAGAATTTTGATTGGGGTAGTTCATAATAATTTTATCATGAAGTTTTGAATTACTTTCAGTTTTTAAGGCCTGTTTCCTTCCTTTGTGCTACATCTGCTTAGGTATTATTAACGCTTTGATCCTTGAATATTGAGTTGTAACGGACTAAAAATGAAGATGTTTATGGTGGACAGGTCATTTTTAAAAATTAACGTCAGAGCTTATTCATATACAAATTAATAGCGGTTCCTGACATCTTTTAGAACTGTATTTTTGAAGTTAGCAGAAGCATACCATAATATAGTTGTTGACCAATAAACTTATTTTGAAAATCATCGTTTTGATTACAGTTATCAATCTGAGGATTTCAAAGATATTTTTAATGATCAAATTTTCTGACCTTCGGTCAATAACAAGTTTGATTATTTTGATAAACTAATGCAAAACAACAACAAACAGTTAGCATAACTATATGCTGCCTAGGTAATCCAAATCGTCCAAAAACATCATTATAAAAGGTACATCAATCTATATCTAGAGTAGTCCTCCAACTTCCGAAGCACATGCTTTCTTTGTCCTTTGATCTAGTCTCCTTCATCAAAAAACATTGTGCAGATGTGCAATTTTATGTCCTCTACGATAGTTTGAAACAAAGTTGCTGTACTGATGTTCTTGGAGCGGAGCATGTCAACTATGATGGCTTGATCCATTTTGGCAAAGCTTGCTTTAGTTAGGTGCATCGTCCAAACCACCATTACATTTTCTAATTACCACCTGCTGATAGAGTAAAATAGGTAGAGAACTCTCTGAAATCAAAAGAGCTTATTGATGAGTTATAGAAGAATCAAGTTGGGTATGTCCTTACGGACCAGAGATATTACTAGCTGTTGAAGACAAATATTTTCACAAACTATAAACTTGGAGAAACAAACATACAACTGTTGAGACTACCTTATGACAAAGAGAAATAAGACGAGTACATTGTCTTTGGATATCATGGTAGTTCTCAAGGAACAGGCAAAAACATTCTTATTATTAGTGATGAAGAAGAAAGCTCAGGTATGACTCTTGCTTAACAGTTGATGTTTGCTCTGAAGGGAATAGCTATGAAGGTGGGCAAGTAGCTTTTCACTTTGAACTTCCAAGAGCACAAAGTGGAACCTCTGAGCCTTAATCAGAACAAATTACTAATTCAAAGATATTCTCTAATCTCTCAGCTCGACAAGTATAATTTTTTTGGCTTGATAGTATCCAATACTTCTACTTAATTTCACAAACGAGCCTTAACTATTTGTAAACAAGTTCTCAAAAAACAGGGGAAAAAAACGTTCACCTTCATGATGAGTACAAATGCTCTCATTTAGACAATCTAAACGAGGTAAAACTTGGAAACTTCCCTGAAATATAAGTCTACGTCATCATTTCATGCTATAATCACAGTATTTTCAGCCTCAAGGAGTTCCATCGGTTGGTGGTGACCCCAAATGACCTAATGGTCGCTTTTGAGGGAAGGCAGTTCGATCACTATATCTTTGACTTTAGAGTTGATAGCTCAGAGATAATAATGAATCTCGAGTAGAAAGAGGATAAAGCTGAGAAAGGATAAGCAGGGATGCAGTTAGATAAGGCGCACAATAATACAGAGCTGATGCTTCAGTAGAAAATTCAAACTCTTCAATATTATCGTTAAAGATAATTCAAGGGTCTTTAGTTTTCCTAAAAGAAAGAGGTAAAGAAAATGACAAAGGGAAAAATCGGCTTGGCTGAGTCTTATAAGCCATTAGAGTGATATCAATATGGTCATAAAATGTGAATATCATTCGAATTCCTTCCTAAAAATAAGGTCTACAAAGTCATTGCTTCCCTTGTCTAACTCTCTCGCCATTTTTTCAATTGCTTCATCAATAAGTTCTTCAGTCACAGTAGCAAACATCGACAAGTGGCCTCGCTTGTACTCATCGAAGTTGCTCAAGAAGCGAACAAACCGATCCCTCCTTTAGTCGACATTTTATCTTACGTCTTCATCCAATCCTGATAATTGATAAGTATTTCCAAAATCAGTTTT
>Ga0100385_1002941_pt1 | contig 15590 bp, 21 predicted proteins | sample CryGeymeta201509_FD_81543 | JGI IMG/M metagenome (GOLD analysis project Ga0100385, IMG submission 81543) | Groundwater microbial communities from Crystal Geyser aquifers in Utah, USA - Crystal Geyser metaG 2015-09 | ecosystem: Environmental > Aquatic > Deep subsurface > Groundwater | place: USA... | reverse complement strand
GCCGGATGAGAAGTTCTTCAGCAATCCTAATAAAGCCAAATAAAATAGCCTGTTCTCGGGTGCCACCAATGTGTTTGGAGGAAGCACTTCTCTTTTTGGAGCAAAAAAGCCAACTGCCTCGTCTGAAAAAAATTAATAGAATAAACCTAGTCAGCCTACTGCTTTTTCCCAGCTCTTTTTGCAGAAAGCAGCCACTGGTGGCCCCTTTGCTGGTAACCCCACCTCCATCTTCAACACTGGAAATACTGGATCTCTTTTCTCAGGTTCAGGATCATCTACAGGAGGGGGTTTGTTTGGCAGCAATCTTCAGAATAGTCTCTTCAGGCAGTAGGCCTCAAATGAGAACGAGGAAGAGGAGGGCGAGGAAGAAGAGGGACCCATATAATAGGAGGACAATGCTGATCCCACAAAATCGACGGGTCACTACGAGTACACAAAAAACAGGGTGATTTTCAAGGAGCAGGCAACAAAGTTGAGGCAAGGGTCAAAGGATGTGATGGAGGGAGTCATCATCAGTCTGGAGCAGTTCTAGGAGTCAAAGTCTGTCTTTTTTATCGTTAGAATGGCTAACAAGTGCGTTGCTTTCACAGCAGTGGTAGTGCCAAAGGTGACTGAGGTCAGGAAATTGGCGAGCGGTCCAAAGAATTTGGAGCTGACAAAGTTGATGGTACGAGGGGCCAAGAATGAGTTGATTCTGGTGCGAGTGCAGTTCAAAGATGAAGAGACTGGCAACCGTTTCTTCAGAGAGGTAGAGTCGGTTGTCAAGGGTGAGTGATGGTGAATATGATTGGTGATAGTGAATATGATTGGTGATGGTGAATATGATTGGAGGTGGCAATGAGGGCATTATTTTATTGGATGGGTAATATTAATTGTATTGCAGACCAATTATGCTTCCTCTCAAAGTTTGTGAACGCCGTTCGTGGTCCGAGGCCTAAGATAGGACCCTCAAGCACCTCTACGAGAGCCTGCAGCACAACAAGTGGAGTCTTATTGCTCAGCAACTCGAGGTCTATGGCTTTCCGGGGAGGACGGGCAAACAGTGCAGAGAAAGGTGTTTTCTGTTCTACGTAGGTACAACAACCAGCTGGACCCCAAAGTGTGCCACGAGGAATGGGACTTCGAATAATAATCACGGCTCTACCGCCTTCATGACGAACTGGGGAATAAGTGGGCCGTCATAAGTCACCGCCTGGGAGGAGGAAGGTAGTTTAGCTCTGATTTAGGACCGACAACAGCGTCAAAAACCACTATTACTCACGACTCAGAAAATCTCTGCGAAAACTTAACAAAATTATCCATAGCCAGCACAAAAAAACATTTAGGGAAATTCAGACAAAAGTGTTATATAAAATGATTGAGGCCTCTGAGGAAAAATTCAAAACGGAGCCGATGGTCGACCCTTAATACTCCGAATGGGGGTGCAGTAATCTTGTTAACATTCAGAGCTGAAAAATAAAATACTTCTCTTTTCATACGAGGAGGACGAAACAGGGGGCTTCAGCAACCAGGATGAGGTGGCTGTTGAGCTCATAAAAGAAATTAATGACTTCAATAGAAACTACAAGAGAAAGCCAAAACGGTTCAGAAAGCTGGGGGCTCCCAACATCGACATGCTGGACAGCATCGACTCTGAGGAAGTCAGGCAGAGGAAGGAGCGCCAAACAGAGACCACCGACAACATGGCGGGTTCCAACTTTTCTCTGGCCCCTCTCAAGTGCAGCTTCCAGGAAGAAGAATAGGCTGAGGTGAAGGTAAGACCGAATATATTCAGGTTCAACAGAAAAAGTTCATCATTCCCATCATTGTGACCAGCCAGAAGCTATCGGACTCTAAAACCAACTAGAGAATGAGGTAGAGCCTCAACATGCGAGAAAGCTTTAACATGAGGGAAAGTATAAATATGAGGTAGAGTTTCCACATGAGGGAGAGCTTCAACATGCGGGAAAGCTTCAATATGAGGGAAAGTATCAACATGAGCATGATGGGTAGCATGATGGTCGGTAGTGGTCCCCAAATTCTTCAGGATTTAGGTCTACTAGAGGATGAGCCTGACCTTCCCCCTCATCCTTAGCTGACAAAAAAGGCGACCTCTCAGATGAGCTGCGACATGCAACAATCGAATGAGTAGTGGAAGGCCTGTACATATTGAAATATCATAGTTGAAGATAGTTCTGTGGACATGAGGCTAATGGCACCTCCCCTGTTGAGCACCATCCACAAGCGAGAATCCGACCACGAGGAGTAGCTGTTTAACTGAATAATTTCATTATCGAGTACCTGATTCAATAACACTCATCATGGTCTGTCGTATAGATAGGTCTTATAGGGTATAGACAACCCTATCGGTTCACATCATATATTTATCAAGATGATTAGAAACCTCGCGACAAGGGTGCAGTTCAACTTCGCCATCGAAAAGAAGCTCTTTGTTTACGACGGGAGGAATAGAGACGACGAGATGGATAACAGTCTACCTAACCTCCACTCCGGCATCAGAGCCACCATCTTCGGAGCATCCGGTACCACAGCCAACACTCAGGAACCATGGGAAGACCCATCGCAGCTACTCTCGGCATGCTCAACAGCAGTGTCATCATGCCCATCAACCTCGACCATCACTATCGACACTCCGAACACATCAAGGAGCTCAAACAAACAGGATCAACTCGTAAATATTACACAACAAAGACAGAACATGGGTCGACTACACCATGAACTACAAGGACCAGAAGCAAATCGAAAGAATGGTCCAAAACTCTAACGTCGTCATCAACCTCCTCGGCCCCAGACACAAAATCAAAAAGCAGGAAGACTTCTAGTTTATCAACATCGAAGCTGCAGAGAGGATCGCCAAGGCCTGCGTCAAGCATGGTGTGCATCGCCTTATCCACTTTTCAGCAGCAGGAGCAGAGGCCAACTCTCCCTCTCTCGACTTCTCCACCAAGCATCAGGCTGAAGAGGCAGTGAAGAAGATATTCCCCAATGTCACAATTTTCAGGCCCTGCCCTGTCTTCGGAATGAATGACTATTTTGCCTCCATCATCAGGCAGCAGCTCAACTTCACTTGGAACAAGTTCATTCCAGTCTACGATGATTGTCTTACCAAAAAGCAGCCAATCAAACAGAGTGATATAGCTCTCTGTGTAATCAATGCTTTGAAACTGGAGGGCAGCAAGGGGAAAACTTATGAACTGGGTGGCCCCCATGCTCTGAGCATGCTGGAGGTATATGAGATCATCTTCAACATAATGAAGATCAGGCCTTCTCTCGGCTACCTCAACCCCGACTATATGCAGGTCATTGCCAAGTATATCTACAACTGGCCCTTTTTCGGGCAGTAGCTCCTCAGGAAACGTATCTTTGTCTTTAATTGCAGGCACGATAGAGGAGGTGGTGAAGAGCGATCGATACCTGACTGCTGCTGACCTGCTGGTGGAACCTGTTAGTTTAAAGAGCGGTGTTTATGAGATACTGAAAGACTATATCGCCTATTACAGAGACGTGGACGAGGAGTATGATAACTGAGGGCTTAATGGATTTGTTGGATATCTATCAATTGAATAAATGTCCAGGCAGGATTATATTATCATTAATTGTGAATGAGAGTAGTCCTCAGACAATACCAAACCTCTTCCAGCCTGCTCATCTCCCTTAGGTACCACTGCTCCACGCAATCAGCCATCCAGGAGCAACACTCCAAAAAGCATGATATAGTTGAGCAAATCATCGACTAAGAAACAAGGGCAAAGCCCTATCTCAAAAAATAACAAATCAATCTCACCTATAAGGATTACGTCAAGGAACTCATCTAGGAAAAAATATATGATGCCAAGAATGAGAGAAGAAGAAAGAATCAAATAACCAATCTTGAAGAGTAATGGGAGCTTGCTTCAGATGCCCTCATGCTCAAAAATTACGATTTGATGACCTCCCACGACAAGCAAAAGGTCAGCTAGAGACAACTGAAGGCCTATGAAGACGGACTGAAACTGAACATTGACAAGCTTATCCCCAAGATCTACGACGATCACTCATACCTCAAAAAAATGGGAAAGTACCATCTCGGGTAGGTCTCCAGCCTCACAGCCTCATTCATCAGGCAGGGGCACAACTTCTTAGACGGAAAGGTTCTCAAATTCAGTACTTCCCTCGATATTTAGTTATTTATTCCCAAAAGATCAAACTGCTGAAGGAACTGATGAGAGCAGGCGCTTTTGATAACAACGATAGCGTCGATAGCACTGTTGTAGATCTGGTGCTGGAGGAATATTAGAAAAATCCCAGAAATTTGTTTATGGTCAACCTTCTCTCCTACGAGAGAGACCTCAATTCTGGCATGAAGGCATGTCGAGCCCATCCTGAAATCAATGACTAGACTGTACTTGAGGCTAGAAACAGGCTCTTTAAGAAGATTATGTTCGACATGCAAAGCTCAAAGGAGGTTAACAAATTGAGATTTTTATGGAGCTGCCAGCGGTACTATCTTCACGAGTATGACTTCTACGACCTCATCATTCCCGAGATCAAAAACATTCAGTTCAGGTCTACAGATCCACACGTATAGCTTTCTCAGCACAAAATATCGAAGGAGATCAGAGCTGTCCTCAGCAGTACTTTTACCCACTCCTCAATGGCGAACCTGTTCCACGAGTTGCTCTAAACATGTAGGACCTACGACAATTTTATAATTGCCTACTCGCTAGTCATATTGCTGCTGTCCAAGCTGAAGGGAATTCCAGGATTTCTCCCCTAAACAAAGCACGATGAACTGAACAGTTTATTCAAAATGATAGAGTTCAATCTTCCCCAGTAGGTTTCTCACAGCATTATAGAGGTCTCTGTCAAGAGCCTACTAGCTGCTTAAGGCAACTACTGGGTGCTGAAGGCAAATTACAACAAGTGCTTGGAACACTGGAAAAAGGACTATACCGTCAGCAGACGGAGCGGCTTCAGCTCACCCTTCAATACTCTGCTAGAAGACGAAAGGCACGACATTGTTGTAGAGTATAAGAATGAAGATGCCGAGCCCTGGGCCAATTCAATATTAACAATTCACAAAAAAGAGTCATCGAAGGGAACAGGGGTCAAGACTCAGGCCGACGTCATCAACGATTTGCTGAAGGGAAATTATGAGTCTGTTTTGGATGACTTTTTGGTGAGGTACACCCTGACAGGCAACTATGACCTTACGGCCAAGTATAAATATGCATTGCAAGATGTAGACAGAACTATGGAGTTCCACAGCAAAGACTAAGAAGCTCTCTACAAACTCAAACTTGCTTATTCTTTCTTTTTCACAGAGTCATATACACAGCCTCTGCAGCATGAGCATTTGCTGCTCATGAAGTAAAACATCGAAGTCGCCTCCATCAAGGACAGGGCTCTTTTTGAGGGCGAGCAGGTAGAAAGCGACAAGGCTGTCCTTGAAGACCGGAAGGAGTAGCAGCAAATGATAGACTACATCAACAAAAAGCAGGGATTATCTTTAACACTTTCCACAATCGAGCAACCTCTTTCACTACTCAACAAATAAAAGTAAAGCTAAAATGTCTAGCTCGAGGGTGCTGCTGCCGAAACTGACTAAGTTGACAAATACCTTTAAAAAATTGAGGAAGAGAAATGGGATCTCTATAATGATGAACTTGACTAAAGCGAGTTGCTTGTTGAGGAGAGAACACCTCAGCCTAATTAGATTAAAGCAGAAGAGGATGCAGCCATCAAGTTTTTCATGCTTACCTTTGGAATTAGATCAAGGGAAAGGGCTAACTAGTTGATCAGCCGACTATTGAGGCATCGTATACTGACCTACAAAATACTTGTGGAGTTCAACCGGCTGCCTCTGGTATAGGCAAAAAAAACAGCAAAAGCCATCCTTGAGACTTACCAACAGAGGATCATCGGAATTGAGGAGAGGAGAGCAGAGGAGATCTATGAACAGAAGCATCAGGAAAACATCAAAAAGCTGATTGGGTTTTCTGAAGTTTAGAAATCCTTTGACAACGAGTCAGATCTTAATCAAGCGGTTGATGAAGGTTAGGGTTTAACAGACACTTTGATTAACAGAGTCAGAGGACAGAACTAAACCTATACTAGCTTGAAAAAAAAATACGATCTGCTCAACAATCCTGACCTCAGAGCCCAATTCTAAAAAAAAGAGAACGGAAGCGAGCCTAAAAGGCTAACAAATGAGGATACTGAAGCTGAGTATGGTAGTCTCAATGTTCACAAACCTCTGTTCGGAGACCGCAAGCAGAAACAGCTCGATAAGGAAAAGGAGGCCGAGGAAGAACCAGCTGTTTAAGAAGTGAACCAAGATGATGACTATCAGTTGGCGATGAACAGGTTTGCAGAGGAGGAGTAGATGGACATTAATGATACGGAGATCGACGCTGCTCGTCAGGATAGAGCCATCCTCCATGTCGAGAAATTGCAGTATCAACAGAATCCCAGTGAGGTTAAATCAGGAAGGCAGTAGATTCAAGAGTAGGAAGAAGCACTGGAACCCGAAATCCTATAGAGCTTGAATCAGTTCTAAATAAAAGAGTTTGTTCAAGATAGAATTTTCAACAAGTATATCGAATAGATCATCTCAAACGCTTCCACAACATCTCTCAAAGATCGGTTGGGAGTTAGATAAATGCTGGAGGAAAGCGAGAAACTTTACCTCGCCATGAGAAAGGACGCCAAGTAAAGGAACAGCCACTTTGAAAATCGAAAGGGAAAGAGGTTACCGTCTGGTAGAGCTGATGAGGGCAGGCCGGAAAAGAAGGAAGGAAAGAAGATGTTTACCAAAAAACTCAAGTACTCCTATTCGACCAGCTCAGGAGCCCCGGAAGAGAGGCAGATGCAGGCCTAACACAATAACGATGTTCAAACATAGAATTTGTTTGACTTGGACAAAATTGAAAAATACCGCAGTTAGCCTGTCAGCCAGGAATTTCTCTAACTGATGAAAAACCAGACAGAAATTCCCAAGGTCGGATAAGGCCTCACCATTGCCAAATACCTCTTCTTGCACGGCAAGCGTCAGGGCAGGAAAATGACCCTGGATCCTTCCAGACAGATGGAAATCGAGTTCAGCTCTGTTGTTGGCACTCGAGGAAAAAATTACTAGGAGTATGTTTCATCGACGTTGTATCCCTATGAGCTGGAGGATTCTTTTTACGAGAGCATGCTGGCTGATCAGATGAACAAGTTCAACAGATACGAGTTCAAGCATATTCTTGCCCATATGATTTACCACAAGAAAAGCTTCACGGATGCTCAGGTTACTCTCTTCTGCGACCTATGCGAAAAATACCAAATCGGGTACTCCTTTGTGGAGATCGTGCAGTTCATCAAGGCCAACGATATCGTTCTGTCGGAGGAGGCCATCGAGAAGATCAGCAACACCTGGCACCGGTTCTCCCTCATCAATGAGGACATGTTGCCCTTCCTCAGATAGTACTGTAAAAAAATGTCCATTCCCTTCCGAACAAGATACTACTCAACATTCTGCCGAAGCCTAATCAAAAAGCTGAATTTTTAGAAGCTGTAGGCACTGACTTCTTCAGTTTTGGCTTAAATAAAGCCAAGGCCCTTCAAGGTAACCTCCACAATGAAGGCCCATGAAGTTCCCAAGCTAGAAAAGGCCTGGAAAGACAACGAGAATCAAAAGTACATTAGCATGTACTTGGAAATGCTGGAAGTCATTGTCAGCAACCTCAACAACAGAATTCCGGCCTTCTTGCTCCCTCTCTTCGTCGACTACCTCAGACTACGACCAGAACCCAACGAAAAAGAACTCGGCTATGGCTTCGTGTGCTGCTGCACCGACAAAAAGAAATTTGAGACCCTTTTAGTATACCTCGAGAAACATCTTGAGTTGGGAACTTAGTTCATGTTTGACTGTCTAATGCAGTCAGTGCTGAGCAACCAATACGAGCTGGAAGAATTTCTTGAGCGGATGCTGGACTCCAGCGTATTTTTGAACAGGATCGTGCTGACCCATGAGCGCATAAAGAAGGCTCTCTACATCTTCAAGAAGACCAACAGGTATGCTTGAAATTATTAAGCGCTAACTCCTTTTCGAAGTTTTTGGAGCACTGTCTGCGGTTTCAGACGGACATTAACCAGTTATAAGACGTCAAGAAGGAAATGTTCCACATTCTCAACACGAAGATAGAGGATGTCTCCATCACTGGTGTCTACAATTTGCTCGACTTCATCTTCAACGCCAAAAGGTAAGAAGAAAGAGTTGAGTACCGGAAGATCAAACTGCAGGAGGAGGAAAAGGAAAAACGACTGGCCTAAATTCAGGACAGCAAAGCTAAGGAAAAGGGAAGTGCTGTAGCAGAGCCTGATCCCATGCAGAACAATAATTCTAAGGAAGGGGAAAGCACTACTACTGAACCTAAGGAACTGAACTTGGGAGCTGAGGCCAAGGCCGAAAAACAGAAGCTTTCAAAGAAGGAGATAAAGCAGGAGAAAAAGGCCAAGAAGGAAACGAAGAGCAACGTAAATGCTCTGACCTCCAGCATTATAAGTGAGATGGACAGCCCTACCCTAGAGAAAACGAAGGAGGTTTCGGGAATGGGGGACGATACAGAGATGGTTTCTGTCTTCAAGGTGCAAAGTACCTATTGCTTTACTCAGCTAAAAGGCATGAGTCCTACCGAAGGAAGGGCGTGCAGTCCTTTGGGTAGCTATACCGGGCTGCTTTGGAGATGACGGTGAAGGAAGAGGAGGTCAAGTTGGAGAACAAGAAGGGCTCGGGCTCAGGCCCGAAGGTCAAGCAGGAGAAGAAGAAAAAATGATTACTAACTAATGAGAAACTTATTATTATACTCAGCTATGGCATCCAGCATAAAGAGAAGCGATTGCACCAGCGTCATAACATTCAAAACCATACTCATTGGGGACTCAGGTACCTTCCATCCCACACAGGAGTTGGTAAAAGTGCCCTCATCCAGAAATACGTCAAGGGTAGTCTAATGAGTTCCTATAACGCAACGGTAGGAGTGGACTTCAGCTCAAAAACTATCAGGGTTCAGGGTAATAATGTCCAACTGCAGATCTGGGACACAGTATCTATACTACTATGAAGTCAGGTCAGGATGTATACCGTTCAGTCACAAGCAATTTCTACAGGGGAGCATCTGTCATATTCTTGGTCTATGCAATCGATAACAGGGCCAGCTTTGAGCACCTCCCGTCATGGATCGAGGAGTTTTATGAAAAGGGTAGCAAGGAAGCCTTTCTTTTTATAGTTGGGACCAAAAGTGACCTCCCTAATCCTCAGATCTCCTCGCAATAAGCTTAAGAGCTAATGAAGAACTACGAAGGCGCCTTTTATATATAAACCTCGGTAAAGGAAGGCAACAGCGTAAGGACACTGTTTGAAAGAGCTGCGGAGAGCGTCTACAAGCTGTACACGGTTTCACCTGCCTTCAAAGAGCTTGTTGACAACGAACGGCTAGTCAGGTCCAAAATATCCTCTCTGAAGAGTTCAGTGTTCTCCCTCTAGTCAACTCGGAGCTAGATCTTTAGGTAGCCACAAAAGAGGCAATGTTGCCATTGATTGATTTTTATTAAACTGTCGTGCTAATATATTGGAATTTGAATGTCGTTCAGAAAAGTAGACCAGAAGTATCTTTAATCACTCGCCAAAAGAGAACAGCAACTCGACTAACAGATCCATGATCGATAGAACAAGCAGAAGGAGGTTAATCGAATGTTTCTGGAACATGTTCGGAAGGAGCTGGATCTGTTGCTTGGGGAGAAGGACAAAATGGCTCAGAGAAATGAGCAGTATTTAGGAGAAATAAGGGGCTACAGTAAGGAGTTCAACCGAGTGTTACCCGAGCTGATGGAAGCCGAGGATAAGCTATCGAAGGCCAAGCTGCAGTACCAAAGAGCCCTTTAGAAGCAGTTGAGATGAAATCCAGTTGATAATCTCTGATATTGGCATGCAAACACATAAAACACAGATCAATCAATAACAATGCATTTGTCCTCCTATTTGACGCAAGATAGCTGCTATCGGGGTAGTAGCTGCAGAAGAGCAGTAATGTCGGATTAAACTACTTCCAGGTATTGCGAGTAGGCCTATCGCAGACTTCTCCTTCCTTGAATGGCCACAAAGTCAGTAGCCAGAACGTTTGTGTTATTTGTGAAATGTTTGAACTTCTAGGAAAGCCTGATGATATTGAGGAGGCCAGATAAGGCACTCTGGACAATGTTGATGTTGTTGAAAGTCAGACAAGTGTTGAAGTACCTGACTATTCTGCTTCTCTTATAGAAAACAAGAACTTGCTTGGAGTTACCTTTGAGGGAAAGATTGGCAAATAGCTGACATAGGACTTCTCTGACAGGCCCAAAGTCATCTGCAAAGTGGTCCAGTAAGGCAGGAAGAAGGTCTTTGGACTCCAGCAGAAGAGAAACTCCTTCCTTGTTGGAACTAACAATATAGTTGAGAAGTAGGCACGCACTCTGCCTTCTGTTGATGCTCGTGCCGGCTTTCTTCAGCCTCAACTCCTGTAGGATGCAGTCCAAAATACCTATCTATAAAAGTCTGCTTGCTTAGAGATTAAGTCCTTGGGCCTTGCTTCCTGAAAGTGAATTTTGATAGGCTATAACTGTCTCACAGCAACATTTCATCAGCACCTTTTCTCCTATTTATGACGTGACCTCTAGCAATTTAGCAACTCCCTCCATTGCCACCACCGCTTTGATGTAGCAAGGGTTCGAAGTGGTCGTCTGAACAGCAAACGCAGCACTAGTCAGTATATCCCAGTTGTCAGTCTGTAGGCACCCAACGAAGAAGGGGACAGCCCTATCTCTGAGGAGCTGGTGGTGGCTGATACCTCTTTCGATAATCTTGCTGAGGATGGTTATGGCCTCTTTGAGGAAGAGGGGGTTCTAGGAGGAGTCAACGAGCGCAAAGAGGTAAGGGAGTAGGACGTTGTCAATGAGTGTTCTGTTGTAGATGGTTTAACTTGACTTCACCAATACTTTTTTGATGTTGACCAACCCATACAGTTGGGCACTAATGCTGGCATTGGCGATGCAAGTCTCTATCAGGTTCTAAACTCCTCTACCCTTATACAGCTGCCTGTTGAGCCTGAGTAAATGATCTATTACGCCGAACTGTATGCTTCCAGCTCCTCGAATGTGAGATTATTGGGATCCTGCTCCAGCTTGAGGAGCTAGTGGCTTTTTTGGTGGTTATTTGAGAAGTAGAGGTAGGGGAGGGAGGAGGAAGAGTGCATGTTCGAGTGTTCTTGTTTGAGGAGGGGTGAACTCATTTAGCAAAGAAATTATAATGTGCTGTGCCCTCCATTTTGGCATATATGCAAGTAATACGCTTACTTAACTGAAACATTGACCCTTCAAACAAGCGGGAAAAAATAACATAACCTATAAACAACTGTCTTCCTGTAGGAGTGTAGATATCATATGGCATCATGAAGCATGGAGCCCAAAATGAGGAATAGCCCGAATATGATTACCGTCGGAATAGTGAATATTGCAGAGTGCACCAGAAATACAGTAAACTACAGACCGGCAATGCCCCAGCCCATGCCTTGCATCACTGCTCCCACACACCTCATCCCTCTTCCTATACTGCACTCCGTTTTACCTGTCTAGACCTCGCCCCTCTCGACTTCCGCCAAATCTGGTCTGACCTGGTTCCTTCTCTATTAGCACTGTTACTTGCGGGAAATAAGGTATAAAATAGTACTGCAGCATACAGTGACACCTAGGAAAGTAAGAACCACCGAATCCCAGTTTTAACCTGGAGTCAGTCCCATAAACAGACGACTTCTAACAGTAAGTCCCGATACCAGAAAGGCAAGGGCAAGCATGACTCCAGAAGCAAAACTACCACCTATCTTTTTCATCATTAACTTTTTGTCCCCGCCTCGGCTGTGCAAGATACAGGTGCTTATAGTGAACATGACGATCGATATAGTTATGGTGACATTGGCGCTGAGGAAATGGAGAGAATCCATGATAGGGTTGACTGTCTGGTCTGTCAATAGATTCAGGTAGTTGTTCCCACACAGCCAGGAGATAATGATAGCTGTGCTAAAGATCAGGCAGACATAGATAAGGGAGAACCAATTGCCATTGTAGAGCTATCCGCACAAATGGTGGACTAGATCGCCACCTGCCAACTTGCTCCCGAAGCCAAGCATAAATCCACCAAAAGAGAAGCCATACATGGAGGTCCTCACAAGAATGTTTTAATCTGGACCATAGGGGACCATCTTTCCATAGCCACCATACTGCATCCAGTCGAATAGAACACCGGATGTGAAGAAGAGGCCTGAGATAAGTGGGAGATAGTCCAGCAGATATTCTAAGGTAAGGAGGGAGTTACTTGGCTTGAGGACTGTGAGTGTCCAGAAGAGGTCGGATAGGTTGAGGGGGTGCTTGTGGACTGTTTGGAACAGGAAGGCGGAGGCGCTTAGCAGGAAGGCTCCGATGAATGCGTTCAGAATATACTATGTCATTTAAATTCACATTATACAAGCACTTACTCCCATTGGGCTCAGGCCATCCATTCTCTACATTCTTGCCTTTCTCTGCATTTTTATGGACTTTCTACATTTAATTGACCCGAAAACAGCCAGTTTATTTCCGATGGTAAAGTTGTAAAATTAATAATATTGCACTGTTCATGCGGGAGAACTACTACTTCTCGATGGAGTCGTCCTTCCCCTTCAAGTCGCAAAGCAACTCGGAGTACTAAAGTAAAAGAATCCATCCCAATCATACATACATCTTCCCCAACTCTCTCCAGCTGCAAAAGCACAATCATTTCAAGACCAGTCTTGACCTCCCCAAAAAGTAGATGGCTGATCACTATACTAAAAAACTTAGCATGTACAATCGTAACCCCTACGTTGTCAGCCTCAAACAGATCAAGAAGGAGGACAACAATGACCCTCTCAAAATAGGAACAAAACTGTTCCTTTACTACGAACTTGTGCCCTACTCTCTGCAATATGCCAAGGAAGGGCCCGTCGATCTGGAAGTTTCCATCAATAAATTTTAAAGAATGTTGAGGGACCTCTTTGGAGACTTGATCTAGAGCAACATATACTGCCTGGTTGACCTCAACAACTGTGGGCTCACCCAAGCTGGAGAACTCAGAGTGTACGTTCCACCAACGACAGCCTTCAGAGATAAAAAGCTAACGGCTACTGAAAAACAGGCTGTCTTCAAGTCCTGTCAATAGCTGCTCTTCTACTACGAATCAGACATCCCCAAGTCAATATAAATCATTCCTGTTGAAGTCCCAAGCAAACATGATAGATTCAACTCTCCCCTCCCCTCCCAGAAGGTAGAAACAGTCAAGGACTAGCAGAAGAATAGAAAGGAAAGCGACATTGATGTAAAAAAAACTTTGAAGCTGACAAAGGCAGGAGTGCCTGAATTTGTAGGCAAGATGGAGGAAGCCAGAGCTAAGGTGAACATGGCGCCTCTTCTGAAAAAGGCAAAGTCGATGGAGGTTATTCTGAAAGAGGAACCTCAGAAGGAGACGATGAAGTGGGAGCACAGGAAGAGCCAGAACTACAAGGACAAGATCAACGAGCTCAATAGAAAGCTGCACAACATAAAGGAAAGTTTCAATCGGAAGAGGTCGGCAGGCTAACAACTGTAGAAATTAAAGCAGAAGTAATCAGCTGACTTCAAGGCCAAGAAGAGTCAGGAGGAGGTTATTTACGATTTTTACAACAAGACAGGCAACAACCTAGACGAGTACTAAATGGAGTCAGTAGACACCTACGATCAAGAGATGAATAATTAGTACTATATGCCTTCCTTTAAGCCGAACTAAGGAATCAGAAGAACGACCCTCCCAAGGACAAACACTGACTAGGGCATCAGAAGAACCACACTGCCAAGACATATGACTGACGAGGGGTTTAAGCAGGAATAGATCAAGAAGGAATGGAACCATTAGTCAGCAGGAAATGTCATGTTCAAAAAAATTTTGCAGAAAAATAGATAGGCCTACCCTGAACTGTTTGAAGGGGACAAAGTGGATCATTCGAAAATATCTACTCCTCAACAACCCACTCAATCTCAGATATCGGCGGTAGGCCCCAACAGGCTGAAGAAGATGATGTCGATGGAGACTTTCGACTACAAGTTTTAGACAAACTCTGCCCACATGTCAGACTACTCAAAATAGCTGTCGAACGTGAAGCGGAGGAAAGAGAAGGAATTGAAAGGCAAGGAGATAAAGGAAAAGGTTAAGGACATATTGCTGAAGTCTAAGAGAGCCATTGAGCTGCTTCGGGCTCCCGGAAGGTTTAACAGCTGACGATGATAGTATACTGCATTCTAGATATAGTGTACATGGGGTATAACAGATGGATTGCGAATATTAGATAGTAAGGGATCATCTGTACTCTCCCCTGCTGAGCAGAGTAGGGTGGCTGCAGCGAAGAGAGTAGACCTTGGTGCCCACTAAATACTCCATCTTGTTCTTCTCCTGCTTTGTAGGAATGATTGACTTCCTCAACTTCTGATTTAAGGTCTTCCTTAATATTAGACGCACCAGCTTCTGCTCGTACTGGTCTTCAACGTTGTCGTTGAGAATCCATTTCAGAGTCAACAGGCTGTGCTTGCTCTCCTGACAGCTCTTGAGGGACTATCTAAATCGGGTGTAGAAGGCCTCGTGACCCTGGAAATACTTTTCTTTTTTGAATCTGGTCAGATTTTTCTCGAGAAGGCCATAGATGTATTTCGGAAGATTCTGATTCTTCTTGAGAGGAACAGTTTCAAAAATATGGTCAAGAGAAATGTTCAGCTTAGAAACAGGGAACAAAGAAGATGAAACCTATTTACTGGGCTCCTCTGATGGTCCCTCTTGCTAAATGGATTGGTTAGAATGCTGGGCAACTTCAGCTTATTTTTGTTAATTTGTAGAGTTTTCCAAAAAAGTATGATTTTAGGGCTCAAACTGAGGAGTGCCGATGAGCTGGTCGAATTCCTGAGTAAAAAAGGATATACCTAAACAAGAGATTCTCTTCTAGACGAAAGAGGCTTCAATTATAAAGGAAAGCTTTCGAGGTAAAAAGATTATGAGCTAAGAATTTGTAGCTATTCGGGCTCACAGAATTAGTGGTGGGCGAGAGGGGCCTCGAGATCAAGATCATAGTCGTTGGTGGTGACGTTGGCTGGGTCTTGGGCTTTTTGGGGGACTGAGGGAGAGAAGGGAAGCTGTGCTGATTGCATAATATAATATAGGCGATAACCATTTTCTCTTGATAAATATTGGACTATGATATCATGCGCAACTAAATACGACGGTTGCGACTCCCTTCCAAAAAATATCATATCCCAGCCACATGGTCAACTCGATCCCTTCACTGTGAATCTTCATACTTGATGCTTTTAATAAGAAGGACCGTAATTTCATGGTTCATCTTTTTGAAACCGAAGTCCTTAGACGTAGAATAATCAAATCCTTTTACTGCTGAGGCTTCCTTTGATAGCATGATTGATTTCTGACCCTTATTGACTAATTATCCGATGTTTCAGAAGTATGACATATTTGCATATCACAATAGGGGTTGGGGTTGGGGTTG
>Ga0100385_1002931_pt1 | contig 15644 bp, 15 predicted proteins | sample CryGeymeta201509_FD_81543 | JGI IMG/M metagenome (GOLD analysis project Ga0100385, IMG submission 81543) | Groundwater microbial communities from Crystal Geyser aquifers in Utah, USA - Crystal Geyser metaG 2015-09 | ecosystem: Environmental > Aquatic > Deep subsurface > Groundwater | place: USA... | reverse complement strand
ATAGATTAAAGCATCAATAAAGTTATTAATATTATCATTAAAATGAGCATTCATTTTGGAAACAATTTCAAAGGCTGTATATCTGGATGAATCATGCTTCAGAAAATAAGTCCTCTTCTGGTTAAGGACAGCTTAATATTAACTATTATAGATAAAAATGGTAAAAGGCCATTTTCCATGAGGTACTGATAGTCGGTAAAAATGGAATATTTTTTGAACCTGGAGTAATTAAAAGAGAGTTTGTCAATGATATGGATTGATTATAGTTTGTGTTTAAGAGTAGCTGTTTAGATCTTTCGAAAAATATTAGAATGTTATAAATACATACAATAAATGGAAAATCGTTGTATTCCTAATCAACAAGCATCTATTTGCCTTGATGCTCCTTTCCAATGCCCATGCAGCAAAATATACAAGAGTTACCCAGCTCTCTATACTCATATCAAAAATAAGCACTCAGGCAAGGTATTTTCTATTCGAACTTAGGCTCCTGGATAAATCAAAAGGTCAAACATGCCCTCCAAGAAAAGAGGAAAACCTTCTATTAACAAGTCACAGATCTCTCTTGAAAAAGATCAGTTTCTTTCTACTTAAAGCAACCTCAACTGTGAGTCCATCAAAAACTGCTTATACCAAGAAGAAGAAGGGGGCTCCCCGGAAAATTGCATAGCTAGAATAGATAAAATTCTTGACAAAATGATACTTCAGGACATCAACAAAATTCATCTTCGAGAAATTGAAGCCATCATGGAGATGAATGTATACATATCAGCTGGAGTCAGAGGGCCTCCCAAACAATTAGTTGGAGTAATCACATAATTTCTGGAGAAGTTAGCCAAACAAGTAAGCTGGTAGAAATTTAAACATTACTATATTCTATTGATGGTGTTTCTTCAATTTACCCTTGATGAAACTGGATATTCAAGCAGACTGAATGGGCTGACTGCTGATACCCTTTGCCACCACATTAACAACTACATTAGCTTTGGAGTGGATCGTCTGGTGCGGCTTTACAAATTGTAAGACTTGGAGGTTTTCAAGCATTCCTCAATGCTTTGTTTGTTATAATTATTTTTCAAGTGGGCAGAAGGAAAATAATATACTAGCTACAGAATCACTTTGAACAAAGAGTTCAGGGCTGGAAGACCAAACTGCTTTTGATTATTTTAAGGTTTTATAGACTATTTGAACTATGTAAAGATAGCATGGATATTTTGGAGAAATAGTATATTAATCATTTGTAGGCTTATAGTTCTTTATTGAGGTTACGCTGAATCTCAATGATTTCTTGGTCTATTCTGCAAATTTAATCTTTCAAATTTTACTGTGACAGCATGCTACTTTACTAATTGTAGTATGAAGCCTATCTGGAAGGAACCTCTGATTAGTAGTATGATTGCCGAGGATTCACGTTGGATGTCTTGAGTTCGTTGCTTGAGTAGTTCTTTTAAGGGCCTTCTTTTATTGGGTCTTTTTATCCTGGAGGGTGACAAACTTATACTGGCTACTGGTCTGACTGACCCTAGAATTGTTATTGGATTAATTTTGCTTGCTGTAAAGTTTCTTTAGCATTTGATTTTAGCCAATCAGTCTTTCCTTTTATTCCTCAACATCAGCTTCCAGTTACTATAGCTTGTTCTAGTAAATTTTCTTCTCCAGCTTGATCTTTCGACATTATTTGAATATTTAGTTGTATTTATACTCACTTTATTTGAGCTTTTCTTCGTACTTTTTCTTTATCTGAATCTTCTCATATTCGTTTTAGCTGAGCTGAGTTCGAACTTGACTCAAATTCTTCTTGAGTTTTTAAATTGCTTCTTTGAACATTGGAATCTGGTCTTTTTATATTTATTTGTGCTTTTGAAGTTCCTCTAACAGTCTAATATTTTACTGCTTGTAGTGACTCGCCTATTTCGTCTTCTGGATTATTTCCTACTGCATTGCCTTGAGAGGGTTCATTAATTCTTCAATTTAACCTTCACAGTTTAGCTCTTAGTAGTATTTTCCTCTGAGCAACTAAATTGACCTTCGAAGGTTTTCAATCAAATCCCTGCATAAAACACAAGCTACTCTCTGGTCTTTTCAAGGTTTTTAACTGAAAGACTTTACAGGTAGTGAATCGCTTTTTTCACTCTCTTCGCACATTGCTCCATCCGCTTGTATGTTTTAGCCTCTAGCTATTCGTATTTTCTTTCAAGAATATCACTATTGTAGCGTAATTTCTGGCTGAGAGATTAATTTCCTTCTCTCAGCTCTTCGATCTCAGAAGTGAGCTGCTTGTTCAGAAATCTAAGTTATTCCCACCGATATTTTTCTCCCTCACATTTATGCTCTTCGTCTCTCACATGATTCTTCAGTTCCTGGTTCTATGCTTCCAGATTTTAAATGGTCTTGCTTAAATGTGAACACTCCTTTGTGATTTGAGTTCTTTTGGCTTGGGCTTCTTTAAGCATCTTCTTCAACCTGAATAGATAAGTGACTATACTTTTGATTTTATAGTTTGAGCTACTGAAGGTTAAGGCGCTCTTCCTGTTCTAGTTGATCTTTAAAATGATTCTCTTTAGTGTGCTTTGTCCTACTCCTGGCTGGGTCACTATACATATCGTACATATTCTTAATATTTAAATTAATCAAACCTATCCGACATTCAAACTCGAGGAAGCAGGCCTAGTTTCCCAAGGGCGTGAATTTTGTTACGTTCGGATTGCCTTTAAAATATCTACTTGATCTTTCTTTCCTAGCTACTATCAATCTAGGTAATATTATGAGTACTGTGTAGGAAAAGTTGTAGTAATCTCTTGCTTCCTGCTTGATGGTAAATACTGATTTGCTTCTGTGCTTTTATCTCGATCGATCAAGCTATTTTTTGACTCTTATTCTAATCTTATTCTTTGTGGCTGCTGTTTGATGATGCTCTTCTTCATATTTGGCAACCTTCTGTCCAGAAAGGGAACTATCTTCAATATTGGTGATTATGTTCCTTCCATACTTTTAGAGTGAACGAGGTCTAAATCCGTTGTTTCGGTTCACAGTTTTGGTCATAACTCTGAGATTACACTCTATGTGAATGGATGTTTACGGTCAAAGAAATCAATAAAGAAGTATTTGTTGTTGGGAGGTAGTTTTCTTTTTATCTGAACAGAGTTAGGATCTGACATAATAATAGGGGGGTCTTCTGTGATTTAGTAGTATTGTTTTCTTCTTGCTTTTTTATTTTTATTCATATTAATATTTGCAAGTCAGCCATTTTGGTTTTATGAGCCTTGATAGAAAAGATATAATTATTGACGACACAAAGATCATGTTGCGTTTGAGGTCATCTTTTTCATTTCTGATTCTGGAACATTCATCATTTTCGAGTAATCATGGGAGTGATTCAAACTTTTCTAGTAAATAGTAGCTATTTAAGCACATGTCAGGTGATGGTGTTTCTTTAGCTGCTCATACTCCTCAAGGCCTGCCTACAGCTCTGGCTTAAATAAATTGTAAGCAAAGATGTTTAGTTAAATATCTGTTAATTTTTACAATTTGATTTGTTTTATGTTGGAAACCAAGTCCCGCATGTTATATGTCTCATGAGTCACAAATATTACATTTGATTTTTTCTGTAGTAGCTTGGTCATGAAGAGATTGTATCGACCGTTGGATCGAGGACGAATTGTATGAAAATCGTCAATGATGAGCAAAAAATTACTGTCAGCGTATTTGTTGAAAGAGCTCAGAGTAAACATGCCTGAAGATTAGGACATTTTGGTGATGTAAGCTTCAAAGTCAGACTGAAAGTTTTATCCAACCTTCTTCCCATCTATGATATAGACTCCATTTTCAAAGAGTCCCCTCTCAATACACATTCGACCAATCTCCTGAATAAAAGTGGTCTTGCCGACACCATTTCCTCCGCAAACTTGAAGGTATTTTGTTTATTTTTTGCTGCTGAACTACTTGAATACTTCGTTGATTTCCTTCCACTTTCGATAAACACAAGGAATAGAGTTATTTTTGATTTCAAAGTCAAGATCAACATTGTGTGCTTTGCGAAATCCAGGAGATAGGTCTTTGAATGTTCCTTGGTTTAGACGGATAAATTCTTTCGAACACTATCTCTTTTTAACTTTCAAATCAATGAGAATTTATGAGCACGAAACCCGTAAATCTTAAAGAATGTTATTCAGATTTTGAACATTTTTAGGATTGATGAGGGACTGAATGAACTGTTAGACAAATTTGATTTTTCCACTATCAATCCTTTTATTGTGCTCGATGGTCTTTCGAAGCTATTGAGTTGCATTCGAATCAAATATTCCTTCATAGTTAAGATCGTCAAAATCATCAAACTCCACAGTAGATCCAGTGTCAACTGCCAGTATAGAGGGATAATTTGGGAGAAGTTTAAGCAACTTTTAAAAGGCATCTGTTGCATTAGATCCAATCAGGATTATGAGCTTGGTGTTTTAAAGTTTGAATTTATTGATGAAGTCTGAATTAATTTCAATGTATCTTTCAGTCAGATCAGCGTTCTAGCAAACGATGAATGTTTTGCCGAGTTGTGATCTAAAACTTGTGGCCAAGATTAAAATATTCGATGATCTTTTCGTCTATTATTCAAGTCTACCTGCAGTGAGGATCTCGAATTTGACACTGATATCAATTTTAGCATGTCGGAATATTTACTCCAGGTTTTTTCTATATTTTTGGCGTTTGCGAACGACGTTTTAGAGGATAGGGGTATTTTTGTTAGAAAGAGGTACTGCCTTTAGCATCACAATGTTGTTAACTGATTCCTGCCACATTCTTTCTTTCATCTCTTTCTTGATCTTTTTTAGAACAGCATCAAATATAGTTAGCCCGATGAGATTGTTCCTTTTGTCTTCATATATTTCCTCACACTCCTTCAGGAGGTCTCTTTGCCTTTCTAATTATCGAGAAAACTCGTATTGTTTGATCCTTGTTTTGATCTGTTCCCAGTTGATTGAAAGGGCCACAAGTTTCGCTCGAAGAGTGAGTTTCGTCATATGATGAGCCTGAAATATGGTTGATGCTTCTAGAGCTCGTTTGACGAAACTCGTGAGGTTACTGTTGTTGTTTTTGTATTGCTGAATTTTAGTGTTTGTTGGGTATTTGATAGAAACTTCCAATATTTTAAGGAAAATAAGTGAGAGAATGGTTTTTCTTTTGGCATCGAGGACATCACAATCAAATCCTTCCCTGAAATGATGTTCAGTCCATTGGGTCAGCTTGCGTATCGTTTAGACTACTTTTTCTGAATTTTTCAGAGACACTTCACTGTTCTTGCTATACTATTTTGCTCGAACATACTCTTGATAAATTTCAAGAACTTCTATTTCCGAGTTGAACTGCTCTTGAGTTGACTTTAGAATATTGCTATCAATTCCTTGAAGATCAGTCATATGAAAGTCTTTCTGGAACTATATAGTTGGAAGAAGATTCTACTCATTTCTCTCCACCTAGTCTGAGGCTCTCATCAGCTTGAGCTTCAGAGTAAGCATAAGATTATGAGCAGGCTTTGAATATTTTCTGATCTGAGCCAAGAGCTGTATAGATTGTCTGATAGCATATTTTCTGAGAGACTCATCAAGATTGGCTACCTTCATGGCAGTAGGTATCAAGATGATGAGTCTTTGAAGGTAGTTGATCAAAACACTGGCTTACTTCTTCCGAGTATGATAAAGGTACTCGTATATCTTCGACCATTCGTAGCCATAAATATGAAGGAAGTCAAGCTTGTGGTTGAGAATGAAGACTGAGGGATCAGAGTTTTTTATCTTTTCTTTGAGAGCATGTTGCTGCTTCAGCATCTTTTAGAATCTTGAATTATAGTCTTCGACATAGCGGATCGACTCGGTAAGATTGATTTAGAAATAATTATTGTCCTTGTACTTGAAAATTCCCGCCTTTGATATATCTGAGTACTCAATTAGAGATTCATGGATGTACTGCTCTTGGACCAGGAATGACAAGTATATATCCAGCATAACAGCTGTGTATGCTACGAAGATGTGCTTCATATAGTAATTCTCGTCTGATTTGTCCTTGTTCCAAATGAAATCACGGATGAACCTCCTCACAACAAACCTATTTTTGCTCAACTCCTCTAAAAAGTAACTATCTGACTAAAACACCTCATCTGGGATTGTGGAAGGAGTCGAGGGCTCGGGATTGAACTGAGTGGCTTTTCGATCTAAGTTTGGATTTTCCGAGGAGAGGGTTTCTGCTTAGCTGTCTTATTTACCTATTTAAGAATTTTAGGGTTTTTAGAAGAGAACGGCTAGTCTTTTTCTCCAATTTCGGTCGATAGGAATGTCGATCATAGCTGACTCGAGGCCTTGACGATTATCAGATCGATCATATGAGCTGAGAATGGTGAAGTCGTTTTTGTCGATTCCTTGAGAAAACTGGCTGATAAAGATAAGCATGTCGTAGCTTTCTTTGCATTTGTACTTGAGAAGATTGATATTTTCTTCAATGAGCTTATTGAATGCAAAATCTCCTTGCCCAAGTTATTTTATTTTTTCTTGTAAATCTTTGAGCTTGACTTTTCCTTTTGAGTGGGCAAAGGAATGGGACAGATTTTCGATCATTTTAGGGATACGGAGTTATGGCTTGTTTGCGACTATCTATCTGATGTCAAGGTAGGAAATACTGATATCGAGATAGTTTCTTATTTTGGAGAAGAGAGCCTTGGCAGCAGTATTGTCATCAAGAGGGGTGACTTGCCTGCGAAGGCAGTGACTATCAGTATAGAAAGATTAACTGTCTAAAACCGAAATGTTCTTTTCTTTGCAGGTGAGGATGATTTTGAGATGAGGTAGTTCATTCTTCAGACTATCCAGTTCATCTTGGAATTCTTCAACTGAGGAAATGAAAAATTAGTCAACGTTATCCAATATAATAATCATCTTCCTGCCAGAAATTTCCTTGATGATTGAATGATTGTAGGGAAAATCCAAGTTGGTAACCTCATTGAATTTGTTTCTGAACATATCTCTGTCCTTTATGCCAAACAGATCAACAAAGTAATAAATGTGAAAAATTTGTCTTTCTAGCAGATAGGTTGCAGCTTTAATTGCAAAAGTAGTCTTTCCGACTCCTGGGTGTCCATAAATGAAGAAAGTGTTATACTGGTTGTTTTGAAGATTTTTCATGAATTCAAAAAGCTCTTGCTGTCTGCCCATAACTGACGAGTTTTGAACTCTTTAATGATGTTCTATTAGTTCGGGTGCAGTCATGGATATCACTTGGGTTCTAAAAGCTATGTTCTTAGAAAGCTCATAGATAGCATCAGTATTTTCAATATCTTCAGGAAGCATTTTGAATTTATTACTCTAACTGTGGGGAAATTTGTTCTATCTGTTTGTCACTCCATCGAAAATATTGAAACAACAACATATCAGTAGCTTGGGCTTTTTCTGATCAGAAGGAAGATATTTTGGCAATTAAGATTTCTTTTTAGGGAAACGTTCGACCCCATTTTCCATAATTCTAAAGTCATTGTTGATATGGAAAAGAGAAAACTGTGCCCATTCACAGATCAACTCATGCTGATTGAGATTTCTTAGCTCGCAGTTACATTTGTTAGAGGGGATGTGATAGTTTTTGTGAGCTTCTTGCTCACCCATTGTCTAGCACAGCTCAAGCCACCTACAGTTTTTTTTATGAACTTCTCGGGAGGTATGTCTGCAGCAGCATCCTGAGCTGTTGTGCTTTATCTTTACATTATCCTGAGCTTCTTTGAAAGCTAGTCCCACTTTTTAACCTCGAAATACGTTTCTGTAAAAGTTTTCACTAAAGATTTGAGCAGCCTCGTCATCAATTTTGTCTTGAGAGTCAATCATGATGCAATACTTGGCTCCGGCCTCAAAGAAAACTCTTCCGATAATTTAAGAATGACAAGAGTTAATAAAGACTAACTCTGGCATGAACTCTCTCCTTCCGAGGAGAATTTATTTAATTTTCTCTGTTGAGATCGAGCATAAGGTTCCGACAGCGAATTTTGAGTCATCCTCGAACTCGAGTTCTCCTTCCTTCGATCCATGGCATATTATATGGAGAACTTTGGGCCGTTTGTAGGTTATCAGGTGCTTGAGATGTTCCTTGGTTGCTATTTCACACTCAATCGTGATTTCGGGCTTATAACTGTTCTGGATCAAGGCAGAGGTACGTTGAGGGCAGACTCAAGTCTCTGCAACTCCGAACGGAAATCTACTGGCATATTGGCTTCTTTCTGTTTCTTCTCATCGTAGATCGGCTCACTAAAGAGGACGCCAATATCCAAGTCCTTATCGATGAGGATGGGCTGTGTAATAGAGCTTGCGTGGTGAAGCATGGGAACTGGGATGCTAATTTTGTTATCGGGGTTCTATTCTTCCTTAATTTGAGGCTGACGTGTTAATTGTTCTTAGATTCTGTCAATGCGGCAAAGGATGTCTTCCAGCTGCTCGTAAAAGAGGTCTTTCATGTGCTGGGTATGAGACTTGACCTTGATGATAATGTAGCGGTGATGCTATTCCAGTTGAGGAAGGGTGAGGGACCAATCGGTTTGCACCAGTTCTTCCTTATCGGACTGTACAGATTGAAAGAACATATAGGCCTCGTAGTTGATCTCGTGTGCTCTCAAAAATTCCTGAAAGGCTTCTTCCAAGTGCCAGTACTCCAGATTGCCCTTATCAAGTACACAGTTATAGGATTCTCGAATCAGATCCGAAGACTACAAGAACAGCATGAAATCTAATTCGATTTCCAAGGGGTATTTGCTTTTTATTTTCCCCATCTACAAAAATTGAAATTATAACCCAGTGATGGATCAGCACCAATTCACATGTGCCTCTCCCTCTCTCCACCCTGCTTCCTAGGAGGTTGCAGGGTTCTTTCTTGCTTTTGAGATGCTGTTGATGTTGAGGCCCTTTTGGCAAGAGTGGAGGAGTCCGAAAAAAAAGGTGTAGGGGGATAGTAGAGTGTGTGTATGAAGAGATGGTAGTCGCTCGGCGGTTATTTTTTAATAATAAGCAAAATAGTTTGCAACTGAAATCATTGCTCGGAAATTATCGGTGGCATTATAATCAATCATATAATCACAGACCGGCAATAAAATCATTATTTCATTATCACATCCTTCAGCACCACCATCTTCGCAGCCACGCTCTCAGCATAAAATTTATCCATTTCTCCCTTCAATTACAGAGCCCTTTCTCCCTTTTTGTAGGAACGCATCTGGGCTTCTTTCATCATAGACTTCTCCTGCATTACAGCCGCCTGCTCCATTATAAACTCAAATTTTTAACGAGGGGAAAATGAGGCATCTCCTACCACTTTTTTCCAATCACCTGAAGTTCTTTTGAGCTGAACTTTTGGTTTATTTTCACGAAGATAATCTATTTTTCTGACTCTAGTAGTAGGCATATCGAGCATGCTAGCACTTCTGTCTTCTCGTTTTCTTGGTTTGCCTTAACTTTGTTCTTTAAGTTTTTACAGATACTAAACTCCAATTCGATAGGCGCTGATTTGTGGCCTTTCCTCAATGATAACAGAACCATCTTCCTGCACCACTCTTCTTTTAGCTTTGTCTTCTTTAAGCTCAAGCTATCGAATGGTCTACTGAATTTTTTATCTCTTGGCTGGATCAATCCTTGGTCTATGATTTTCCAGAATTTCCTGAGAATAATCTTTCACTTTTTTCCTGGCAGAGATTAGTCCCTACTTGAGTGAGTTGTAAAATCTGGGTTCAATCTTACTATGAAATCTGCTGTGATAGAGTTCCTTGAGATTTTGTTCCAGCTGAGTTGTATTTTCAAGCTAATCTTAGCTTCTTTTCCTATGCTACTCCATCAAACTTTATTTGTATTCTTGGTATTTTTGCTGGTGTTCTTAAATTTATTCCATATCGATTGGTTGATGTTCTTTCCTAATTTCATCCAATTTCTTCTATCTCTCTTCTTCCATGGGCTCAAGAACATTTTTTATAAAATGCTACTCTAGTTTGACATGCATCGGTTTGTCCTGATGATATTTCTGAAGGTAACTCTCGATTTATTATTTCTTCCTCCTGTCTTCCTCAAACTGCCTTTCTCTTTCTTTCCTCCACTGGATCTGCTTCTCGAGATGAAGGGAGTGCATCTTTTTACGAGTTTAGTGCTCCTTTTGCTTTTACTTCTACAATGATACTTGCATTCGATACTAGTTTTTGACCAACTAGCTTTCGTATCTTTTCTTCTGCTCACTTTGAATCCTCTTCATTTTGCTCAGAAAAGTCTTCACATTCTTGGTTGTTTCATTTTAGTTGAGCCAATAATTTTTTTTGCGAAACTCCAACAGATTTTCAATATATGCGTTAGCTTTTTTGTCAATAGACGACAGACTCATCATACTTTTCTTCATGTCCATTAGTTTGTTGCTTATTTATCCTTTTAGGTTGTTTGCTACCTCCCCTCGTTCGTAAAGCTTGGTTGTTTCGTTCCGAATGTTATTACAAGCTAGCCAGTTCTTAATGTCTATTATCTACCTGACCACTTCTTCAGTTTCAGGTTTACGCTTGGCTCTCAGATGTTTGAGATACTAATTAGGGCCTTAGGAGAAGGAAAAATGAACCTTTTGCTCCATGTACTTCATCTTCTAACGAATTTACTAACTTTCTCATAATGTACATCTGAAGTTGACTAGGCTAGTACTGCCAAAGAGCCATGAAGCATCTGTGTTAAAATTCCTGGAGGTTTAGGAATTTCTATAACAGAAGCTTCTGCCTTTGGAGGAGACTATTCTAGTCTGGGGGTCTTAGATGCCTGTGATTTAGTATCCTTAGGTGCTTCAAGTTGTTTTTATTATTGGGTTGGGTCTTATTCGTGCTCGTGCTCTGGTTATATTATCATCAATAAATTGTAAAAATGAACTGACTCATCAATCCTATTCCAACTCTTGACTGATCCTGATTATTTTTCATTGTTCAATACGATTGATATTCGTGCATAATCTTCAAAAGTATCAGTTATTTTGGTATTAACTACCAGTAGTCCTTATACAGTTGCGACAAAATAAAGGCATTAAAATATCACTCCTCCAGCAATTTTTAGCTGCCCTCCATCTTCTTCAAAAGCTTCACCAATTCTTTTAAGCTCTGTTGCTTACTTTCTTCAATCTAGGAGCTCAATTTCTTGTAGGTCACTCTTTAATCAGGTTGAAAGGGAGTATTCTTATCAGGAGATAATTTTGTGTTTGGCTAGAAAGTTGACTCTGGAGTAGAGGATATTTGTTTGAGGTAGGCTTTGATTTTAGCCTGAATAAAAGGATTGCTTGTGACGGTTTCAGGCTATAAAGACTTAAGGATGCTGATGATTGAGATGGGAGAATTGACTGATGATGCTTTTCGCAGATAGTGCTATGCCCCGAACTTTTTGGATGGATCTTCTTTAATTTCCGTCTAGTAACGAACTAGCTTTGAGTTCGGACTTTGTTTTTTAGAGTATTGTAGCATAAGATAATATGTGAAAAATGAATGCTTAGCTAATTAATTAACAATGATCAGAGCCGGTAAAGAGTGTCAGGCAAATTTGATTAATATTGGTATGGTTATGGCCAAGACGACCACTAAGATAATCGTGAATATGCAGCATTGTTTCTTTTTAGAAGACATATGCTGCCTCCGACCCTCCATCAAATTTTAATGAGCCTCGTGTACATTATCGTTGGCTTAATTTATGTTTGTTTCAGCCTGGTCGATCCTCTACCCTTGTTCATTCACCAATGTTTTCAGAACTTCCTGTACCTCTAGGGCTCCTTGCATCCTATCTTTGATGGTACGAATCTCCTTTTCTTTGATCTCAATCATTCTTTCGTAATGTAAGGTTTATTGATTGATCTCTATCATTTCTATCTCCATGCCTCTGTCGCTTTCTGTGACTGAGGATCTCTGCCTTTGTCGATCTACGATTGAAGATCCTACTTGTCATCCTTATTACTGAGCTGCGTGTATGTTTTTCTGAGTTATCTTATTTATCGATCTTCTTGTTGCTGATAAATGTTTAAATGTTGTTCGTAATTGGCCAATAGCTATGTGTCATATCATCTACGCTCACGAATTATTTTTTTAGTTTATCTGTTGCCACATCACTCTGATGGCTGTTGTAAATGTCTTTGAAAAATAGCTCAATGTCCTCAATAAGCTGTTTGTTATTGGTGAGAAGCTGAGTGTACAGGGAACTACATTTTGGTATTTCTGTCGATCTGAAGGTTCTAGGTCGAAGGGATTGTACCATTCAATGGGTTCAGCTTCTTTACAGCTCGGAAGTTTTCTGTAAACTATTTTAATTTCCTTATTAATTGCTGTCTTTGGCTCATAATTCAATGCTTATTTATTATTTCATTCATGATAAATTTTAATACTATTCGTGCATGCAAGGACCTCACTCACGATGGAATTGGAAGGTCTTGCCTCTTCAGACAAGAAAGGAGCTCTTTTCTTTAGACATCAAAGATATCAAGAGAGATACAGAGCCAAAGACAGTAAAGCGAGCTAGTTCAATTCACCATCTCAGCAATAGCTAAAAACCAACAGTCAGACCAAATTTGACATATGTTGACGATAGGATAGCTTCGCAAAATCAAATTAATTTGCCTTTCAGAGAAAAGGAGTCTGAATGTAGCACTTTTCGCACCAATGACGAATCAATCCAACGGCTAGAGCCAATAGTTAACAAGCATCCATTCATTATCAAAAAAAATAGTTTGTTAAGCACTCGCGGTTCTGCTAAAAATCATTTTGGTCAGAAGAACAAAAAGGAAGCAATGAGACCTGAATAATTACGAAAAATGATGATGGGTTTGAGGCAGGGAGGATCAAAGCCAATGCTCAAACTTCGTTGATTTAATATTTATGGTTGGAATAGTAAAGGGGTAGTATAAATCATTTTCAAAGAATGGTGGGAATTATTTTTTGCCATTCCTCTAAGAGGGTTGAGTTATCCCTCAAAAATTCAGTGTCTTTGTTGCTCTACTATATAAGCAACTCGAACTCTCCTTCCTCTTATTCATCCAGACACACTTGGTGACTATCACTAATTTCCTAGCTTCCAGTGGAAAGGATCGTCACATCAAGTTCATTATCGTATATTTCGAAAAGGGGAGCCTGAATTTGGCCTTCTGACAGAGAACGATCCCTTTTTACGGGAAGTTAGGTTTCGATCATCTCAGATGAATCTCTACAGGTGCTTTGAGAACTTCTTTTATTAATTACACAATGTTTTGTGCCCGAGCTATTGTAAGGAGATTTTTTATTTGAGTTAGTCAATTTAGCAATAAGGGGATCAGAGTGACAAGAAATGACAAGCTATCGAGAGTTGTCAAGACGAGCATGATTGATCCAGGTGCGAGTTAGTTCCTTCGGAGTAGCTGATGATTGTTTATGAATATCCGCTATTTAAATTTGGAAATCAAGAATGTATTTTTTCTGGGCCTCATGATTTCTGACGAAATGAATAAAGAGAGGGCTTTCATTGAGCTCATTAAGAATTTGCTGAAGGAGGAACAGTAATTAGTGGCTTACTTCTTCTGGAGGAACCAATTGCTCAGGGAAGCTTTTAACCGTTATTTTCCATAACTAGGCTATATGAGTGACGTTATTAACTTTGTCATGTAACTTGATTTTAATGTTCAACTGGAGCTTGTAAAGGGGAGTGCTCTTCAGAACATTGTTGACCTTGTGTTTTACGTTGTAGTTAGTCTTGTCGACAAGGAAATGGAAAATTTCCATGGAGGGCAAAAGCTCATCTTTCAATAGTTGGAGTTCCTGCTGAATAGTTTCAAGGAGGCTAGATGCCTTAGGGCTATGGTTGATTCTTTGCTCGAGGATAAACTCAGCGATGTTGCAGAGAGTCGTAATAATGCCTTTGTTACTCTTCATTTTGTTTTAAATATTATAGGAAAACTTAATTTGATTAAACTATATGCCGCCAATACATGCTACTATCGGTTTTAGAATCCCAAACACTATCAAAGGTTATCGATCTTTGATACAGATCCATCCAGTGCGAACGAACGTAATTCTTTCACTAAAGGCTCATTTTCCTGAATTTCCAATTGACCAAGTACTTTCTTCAAGAGGTCTGGGGTCTCATGCTTCAGGACTTGATTATTGAAATCAAGAAGTTGTGTCTGTGAGAGGTTTGGAATGTTGTGGTCTGCCCAGGTTCCGACAATCAAATCGAGCTCTTTGATTCCTAGATGATTTGATCTAAAGATTAGCTGGCGCCGAAGGGCCCCAAGCTCGGTTGAGAGAGGGCTGTCGCTTGCACAGAAGAACTTGACCCTGACCAGTTGCCTTAACATAATATGAATTATAATTATGGAGGAGGAAGAGGAGTGGGTTTTGCGTGATTAGGAAAATCAGGCTCAAATCGAACATCTCTGCAATTGGGTTAATAAATAAATTGTCCATATTAAGCAGGAAACAAGAGCGATTAGTCGTGAGAGACTATAACTGAAACATCAGATGGAATAACTGAAAGGCAAAATTGCAGACGAGGAGAGTCTAAAGGAGGCAAGTACACATAAAACAGTTGAGGCTGAACTGAAGGGATTGTAGGAAAGGAGACGAAGCAAGCTAGGTTGAGATAATTTTTCTGAAAAAATAATTGTAGCATAAAAAATAGAGCTGCATCTCTCTCCAAAAAGAAATGATCCAAAATGAGAAATTGTCTTTGACTTTTGACCAACATGTCAAAACTTATGAAATGCTAAAGTAACTGATGATTCTTCAGGAAGATAAATGTAGACTAATGCTATGGCTAAAATGCTATCAACTGTGGAATAAGCCAGAAATATCAACAGGTGACGAAGCCTCAGTTTGCTTATAAATTGATTCTGCTATATTTTATTGATCTGCCAATTATCAAAATGACATCATTGCAGCAATATCTAAACCACTTCATCTACTCCAAAACTACCAACGAAAATTTCATCACGTAAGTCAAAAAAATACCATGTAAGTTCGATGATAGCTAGTTAAGACCATTAAGGAAAAAAAACTTAATAATGTACGCCAAGAGTATCAAATGTCGGCAAGAGATATGCAAAGAAACAGAGCTCAGAGATACAGAGAAGGGTTCAATATTACAAGAAAGATGAGCAATCCCGAAGAAGCTTATAAAAACTTAAGCTTTATCACTGATGCGGGTATTTTGGATTCAATACAGGACCCTTCTATCTCAACATGAACGCATTCATGACGACTGTAGAAATGCTAGGAAATGAATAGCAAGTCAAGCACTGGAGAAATTTATGTCTCAATGGAAAAATCATTGGAGCATATGCTCAAACATAAGTTGGGCATGGATCTGATGTCAAAAGTCTCGAGACTGAAGCTATTTACGATGAGAAGAAATAAGCGTGGGTACTCAATTCTCCAAAAGTGACAAGCACTAAATTTTGGGTAGGTTTGTTGGGAAATTTTGGAACTCATGTCGTCCTTCAAGCCCGAGCAATCGTCAAGGGAAAATATTTAGGAATTCAAACATTCGTCATTGAAATTAGAGATGAGTATATTTTGATTAACTTAGAAATCTGAATCTTCTACCAAACGTCTAAGCGTTTGATGATGGTCCCAAACTAGGTTTAGACGTGATCGACAATGGAAGTGTTAT
>Ga0100385_1002917_pt1 | contig 15680 bp, 10 predicted proteins | sample CryGeymeta201509_FD_81543 | JGI IMG/M metagenome (GOLD analysis project Ga0100385, IMG submission 81543) | Groundwater microbial communities from Crystal Geyser aquifers in Utah, USA - Crystal Geyser metaG 2015-09 | ecosystem: Environmental > Aquatic > Deep subsurface > Groundwater | place: USA... | reverse complement strand
TAATCATTCGCTCTTTTTACGCCGTTGTTTACCGGGAATTGACCATCAGTTAATACACTAAACGCATAAGAGCTAATTGGTGTTACAGTTCCGCTTAAGCCGGAAGTAGCTGTATCCAACTGTACAACGTTATTATTAAGGATCTGAACTCTGAATCCCTGTCTGATTGGAGTATTCCCAGCAAACACCGATGATCTGTTCACAAGGCTATCGTAAGAAGCGGTATAACTATTGCCTGAAACCGCAACCTTATCACCGTTAACTAATATTGTATCGGAACCGGCTGGAAGACTGATTGTTTCAAGAGGATTTACGATCACAGTTGCATCTGTCAAAGGCAAATAAACAGTATCGGGCGATGTAAGATCGAGAAGATTCCAGTATGCGGTTAACGACGAAGCACCCGTATCAATGAATGTAATTTTATATTCGTTTCCCGGAATCGTTGCTTTGTCATCAATTAATTCAATATTAATTTTTCCCGTTCCTTTGAAGTTGGGCGATTTTGTAAAATCAACTATCTGCGATCCTTCATACCCTATTGAGCGGGCGCCGGGAGTAATAAACCCCGTATTTTTGTCCGTAATAATTTGACCAATATTAGTACGCCGAATAAATTTGCTGTTTTCTGTAGGGAATATGTCGAGGGATGCGTCACCCTCGTCATAAGCGCAAACAGCATAGTAATAAGTTTGTCCGAGGACTACATTCGAATCAACAAATTTATTTACAATGCCTGTGTTATCGCCAAGATAAAAACTTGTTCCGCCAACCTGCTGCAACAGTCTTTGCGATGGATAAAAATATCCTGAAATAGTATCTCTCAGATCATACTGGGCAATCGGTTTATCGAATGAGAGAATACCCTGCCCGTTAGTAATTGTTCTTGAATCCCGAAAGTTAGCATCTGTTGCACGATAGATTTTATAACCTTGAAAATCTTTTTCTTTTGTAATAAAATCTCTATCGTTTTCTGTGGTTGCGCCATCCCAGTAGATAACAACTTTTCCGTCTTCTTGAGATAATGAAATTTCGGGTTTCTTAGGCGGCTGTGGAAATTTGTAACCGGCGTTGTAAATTTGTTGTACAATCTGTTTGTTACCGACTATGTCATTATAATCTTCTCCAAAAAGAAGAGCCACCGAAAATCTTTCTTTAACATCAGGATTCCCAAAATTTGGAACTAACGGAAAATAACCCGAAGCGTAAATAAAATCACCATCCTGAGGGATAGGAGGAATGATGTCAAATCTTCCGGGCGTCATTCTGCCCCATAACAATGAGTCATTTGTCATATCAGGTGAGGCGGTAAGATTAAAGAAGTTAAAACTTGTTAAACCAATCTGATCGGATTCATCAGGATCAGTTCGTCCAAAATTTGGCTCTCCCTGGTCAGGAACACCGTTTCCTTCGCCCTGGTCGGGTCCGGGATATTCATTATCCGATGGACCGAGACCGTCAATACCAACATCATCAAACGCGGCAACCCAGTCACCATCTTCGTCAATATCATTATCGCGTCTTTCATCAATTAAAAGATCATTTGTGCCGGCGCCGGTTACAAAATTTTTGTATGCGAGTCCTAAAAGACCTGCTCTAATTCTGGTTGTATAATGTATCGCCTGGTTTTCATCAATAAGTCCATCAAGATCGTTATCAATTCCGTCATAAGCAGATGGGTGAGGTTGTGAAACACCATTTACAATTTGACCGATATGACCTTCCCTGAAATACGTTACGCCGGGCACGATTACGAACCTAACACCAAGAGAGTAAACTGTATCAACAGGTCCGGCAACCGGATGCAGAGTTCTTTCATAAGTATCAGGATTAATTAACACTACAACATCACCAATATTATATTTAACGGAGTCAAAATCTGATTCTTCAAATCTTGGCGTACCGGTTGCTTTAGAATCATCATCATTATCAATACCATCGAAAGGGTTGCCCGGAGATTCGAGGAATGAGTAACCAACATATCCAACTTTTTGTCCTTTGTTCCCTATTCCGTCACTATCCCATGAATAAGTAATCCACTCGTTAACGTCAAAATATCCAAGGTCGTCGCCGCTGTCGCCGTCTCCGCCAGCAAGAGTACCTACCACCGTGCCGAAGTCTGCTTTGCGATAAATTGTAGACCCTTCATTTGAAATATCATATAACCAGAAAATTACGTCTTCTGCTAAGAAATTAGACCACTGAAAACCTCTGACCCTCATTCTTAAACCCATGCCGGTGCGTGTAGCATCATTTTTATCGGGTAAAAATATCGGCTTGGTGGGGTCGAAATTATCAAAGTTAAATTCATCATCGTTCTGATCATCAGCATCAAAAATACTTTCCTGATCGGCATTTTTAATGTTTCTGCCAAAATACCCGAACCATTCTGTTTTTCCCTGGCTATCTTTCCAATTTTTTGCAATAAGATCATTCCATCCTCCAATCGGGTAAGATTCGGGAAGATGACTCATGGCAATCGATTCATAATTATTATTTCTAAAGCCCGGCACTGGATTCCATCCCCAAAAATATCCGAAAATAGGATGTCTTTCTTCTGCCTGGCGGTTTCGGGGTCCTCGCGAAATAATAACAGAATGAAGCGTATCATTGAGGGCATTGATAAATTCCACTCCTATAAGAGGAATACAATCACCGATATAATTTTCACCTGATCCAAGAGGCCACTCGCCTCTAATATCAACACCTGTAAGTATACCTGCAATCTGCCCGTCGTTATGAAACGAAATGCCGACACGGTTGCCTGTGTGTAAACCTGTAGCTAACAGATTTGGATCACCTCTTTGAGCAAAAATACCGGTAGAAAAAACTATAACAGAGACTAAACAAATGCTGAAAATATTTTTATGCATATTCGTCTACTTCCAATAATTAAAAATTAAATGATAACCCAAGTTCTACCCTGCGCGGTTCCGAAAAGAAACCCGGATTTACAAACAACTGATCAAGTGTGTTATAGTAAAGTTTGGGTTTGATTTTTTCGGCATCCAATTGGTTAAATGTAAATGTAGGGTCACCGGTTTCAGAGTAAACTCCTGTCGGGTTGTCGAAATCTAAAAGGTTAAATACTTTTACAAAAGCCGTTAAAGTAAAATTATTCCATAGAACGAAATCTTTGTATGCCCTTAAATCTATATTAACAATAGATGGTTTTATTTCACTATTTCTGGGAAACGCATTTTGAGTTACTCGTGTGTTTTTATTTACAGACGGCGTATATGGCTGCCCGGAGTAAAAATTAGCGATTACAGAAAATCCATAATCTCTTGCTTTGGCATATGAAACTGCCAGATTAAGAGTATGCGACTGATCCCAATTTAGAGGCGCAATAAAAGTTTCGGGCAAAGCTCCGCCGGCTAATGCGTCGCGCGCATCTGCAGGGTTGGATGCGTTACCTTTTGTTACAGAATATGTATAATCCAAATTCACTGCCAAACCACCGCCGAATCTTTTTTCGAATTTAAAGATTACGCCTTTGGAAAAGCCGAAGTCGGAGTTGGCATAAACACTATAACTTGCACTCTTATTGAAAACCAAAACTTCCTCAGTTTGCGTTCCGGTAAGGTTTCTAAAGTCTTCGAAAAACATAGTAACATCTATGGCAATGTCATCGCCAATTTGCTGTTGAAGACCGATTTCCCCTTTAACTGTTTGCTGCGGTTTAAGATCTGCATTACCGAACAATCCTTGATTACCAGAGCCTACACCAAGTTCAAAATCGGGATTAGTGTAAAGATATTCGTAAGAAGGCAGCTGAAGAAAATGCCCATAGGAAAAGTGAATTACGCCTTTATCAGTGATCGGAAATGCGATTCCAACTCTGGGACTAAACTGGTATTTCACGGTTGCATCTTTGAACCAATAAACTCTTCTTTCCTCAACAGTTTTTTCTCTTTCACCAAGTTCCGGTTCGTAAACTCCGTTTTGGTTGTTATCATAAAATCGATTAGATGGTTTTAAAGGATTGATTATATTCGGGTCGGTTGGATCTGCAAGAACAATTCCTGCCGGGTCAAATATGTCAAATCTTACACCTACATTAAAAATTAAATTGAATGCTTCAAGCTTGGACTGCAAGTAACCTGAAGCTTCGGATGGTTTGCGAAGATACTCATCATGTGATGTTGTAGTTAAAGGAGAAACACCGACGTTAAAAATATTGTTATCGTAATAAGGGAATAAATTGATGCTGTGGTAATACAGCTCATGACGTTTATATTCGCCGCCAAACTGCAAACCGATTTCTTGATTTAGCTGCGTTACCCAATCTAATTTAGCTGAGTACGTACTTGTAAATCTTCTAAACCGGTTATAATCAGTTCCGCCCACAGTAAAGCTGTATGGAGGCGTCTGTCTTATGTTGTTATCAACGTAAAATGTAGGATAACCAGCCTCACCGGTATATATATTTTCAAAAAGATACTGGTTATAATCTTTGAAGAAATAAGCGAAATTTAAATTATAAAAACTCGAATTGGCGACGACATGATTTAAAGTTAGTTGATTAGTATATCCGACTCTCTTTCTGATCGGGTTATTATCGGGGGTTAACCTGTTACCGTGATTATAATCTTTGTATTGATGCCTGTCAGTAATAAAATTATAACTTAGTTTAACTCCAGGTGTTAGGATGTAAGTTAGTTTACCCTGACCGTATAATCTCTCGTTAGTATTCATCGGAACAAACGAGCTGTCTCCGTTTTTAGTGAAATTAAAATTCGTACCGCCTGAACCGGGAACTTCCGAGGCTCTATCGGTAACGAGAAAAGTTCTTTTACCGTAAAGGTACCCGGTGTTATAATAGTGCCGGGCATTTGTAAAGAAGTATAATTTATCTTTTATAATAGGACCGCTTAAACTTCCTTCAACATTTCTTATAGCAAGAGGATTGATATTATCAATATTCCAATATCTTTCTTTTTTGGAAGAAACGTAATCACCAACATAAGATTGTACGTTGCCCGTAAATGTATTGCTTCCGTCTTTTGTAACAATATTAATTATACCGGACATTGCCTGTCCATACTCAGCGTTGAATGCGCCTGAAATTACCTGTAGTTCCTGAACGGCATTTGCCGAAACATTAATTACTGCGCTGCCATCGTATGCGTCTGTAAGCGGAATACCATCTATTTGAAATGCAGTTTGTCCGCGTCGTCCGCCTCTGATATGAAAATCGGCACCGGATTGAACAACACCTGCCTGCAGTTGAAGTACATCGGATAATTCTGTAACCGGCAATGAAGAAATCATATCTTCGCCAATTGTTGAAGTGGTTGCCGTAATGTCTTTTCGAATGAGAGGTTTGTCAGCGATTACAATTACATCCCCTAACTCAAAAGCCGCTTCCTTAAGTTTAAAATCAAGATTTGTTGTAAATCCGGTGGCAACACTTATGTTTTGATAGGTGACGGAATTATACCCAATTGCGGAAGCTTTTACGCTGAATGTTCCGGGAGTAACGTTAATTATAAAATACTCTCCATCTAAATCACTTGCCGCGCCATAATTGGTACCCATTATAATTATGTTTACAAAAGGTAATGGCTCGCCTGTCATTTCATCTGTAATCTTGCCGGAAATTTTACCTGACTGGGCAAGTATTGTGGAAGTTAAAATAAGTGAGAAGCATATTGCTAATAAAAACTGTTTTCGAACTCTCATTTAAACCCACCGGGGATTAATAAAATATTCAAATGATAATAAATGTCTTACCAGACTGTAACAATACATATTTTCCTTGTGCTGAACTTATTTCAGTAAAGTTTTTAGACTCAAATTTATTTAGCAAAATATAAAAATCAACATCAAAGTTACGGCTCAGTTTGTAAATGGAGGCTTTATTGTTTCCTTTAACAAGGGCGTGGATTCCATTTATATCAACAAACAAATCTATAACCCGGTTTCCGTCTTCAAATTTATATTCGGATGTGCTTCCATTTTCTAACTTTATAATTTTATCCGCAAATCTCGTAAAGTAAACCCCGTTATAACTATAAATTTCTTCTGCGGAAATTTCATATTCTTTTTTAATTTTTAATTCTTCGGAGATCAACTTGAGTGAGTGATAAATCTTACTATCGTTATATTTGACTCCCGCCGCCGCTAATTCGCTTTCGCCAGCATAAAGAGCGGTTGGAATTGACAATTCTAAATTTGTTTTTTCAACCGACAATGAGTTAATATCAATTTTATAAAGAATTACATTTGAGGAATTATCGGTTATATCTGTTGGTTTGACGGAAGCAGAAACAAAAACAAAATTGCTGCGCATCGCAATAAAAGATGCGCGTTCCATTTCAAACGGAATTTCTTTTTCAAGTTTAATAGTGCGCTTACTATTAGCATCAATTAAATTGAGTTGAAATGTTAAGGGATCAAACAATGCAAGTGTGCCAACATCATTAACTGCATGAATGGCATGAGGAAGATCGTATGGAGAAGAATCAGCATATTCAAAAATTTTCTCTCCTTCCGCGTTAAAAACAAAGTATGAAGAAGGATAATCTTTTTTATCAGCAGAAAATTGGTAATTTGAAATTATGAAGAATTTGTTTGAAGGAGAGAACTCTAAATATTTAGCGCCTTTGATTGGTATATTTATAACGCTGCGGTCGTTATCAATTATGTTAATCAGTTCCTGTGTAATTTGCACCTTAACGGAATTAACAAAATAGTTTTTACCGATTAGTTCATCTTCAATCACAAAATTTTTTTGCTGACCAAACATGGTTAAGCAAGCAAAAAAGAATAACAAAGTAAAAAATTTAAATGCGCGCCTCAATTTTTAAAACAATAATTTTATACATAATTACTTGAGGCAAAAATACTTTAATAAATGATTTATGCAAAGGAATATTTCATCTCTCAATCAAAATTCTAAGTTAACGGTTAAGTTCAAAAACTTAAATATTTGATATAAGAATCTGTCTTTTTTCGCTGCAGTTTATATTCGCTTGAACGCAATTTTTTAAGTTCGCCGGTAGAGGGATTGTGTTTAATTTCATCTAAGATTAACCTAAGTTTACACTATACTTTATCTGTAATATTCGGAGTTTAAAATGATCAAATTTTCTTCCTTAGCTTTTATTCTATTTTTTTCGGCATCGATATTAATTCCTCAATCAACAAATAAAGAATTTAGATCTACCTGGGTAATTACATGGGAATATATTAACGGCGGCAGTTCCGTCGAGCAAAATAAAGCGCGCATAAGAAAAATCCTTGACGATCATGTAAAAGCAAACATGACCTCTGTGCTCTGGCAGGTTCGTCAGGCAGGAACAGCTTATTACAACTCTTCCTATGAACCATGGGGTGAATACGCAGGCAGCAGCTACCCCGGGTTTGATCCGCTTGCTTACGCAACGGAAGAAGCTCACATTCGCGGTTTGGAATTGCATGCATGGTTTAATGTTTTTGCTTCGCAAAGCACTGCGCCCGGCGCTCCGGCAAATGAACATCCCGAATGGGTGTGCCGGGATGCAAGCGGAATTGCAATGACTACAAGCCGGGCGCTTTCCCCCGGTATGGAAACCTGCCGCGAGTACTTGCTAAATGTTGCTATGGAAGTTGTACGAAATTATGATATAGATGGAATTCATCTCGATTATGCAAGATGGAATGAATATTCGAACAGCGATAAATCCGAACGTTTTGCAAATGAGAAGGAGGAACAAAAACTTCCCGACTGGGCAATAAGCGATGAGCAGATAAAAGACCTTGAAGAAAATAAAGCCGGCAGATATTTGTACGATGTTGATCATCCATTTTCTGCAGGCGTTCCTGCAGGTTTTTCATCATGGGATGAATGGTGGCGCTTCAGCGTTACCGAATATGTTAGAAAACTTCATGATTCGATTCAAACAGCAAAACCATGGGTGCGGTTATCTGTGGCTGCGCTCGGAAAATATAACTGGAGCGGCTGGCAGGGATACGGCACTGTTTATCAGGATGCGGCACTTTGGTTTAATGAAGGTTATATAGATCAGTTAACTCCTATGCATTATCACTGGACTACCGGAACCGCATTTTATGGAATGCTTGCCGGAAGCTGTCCGAGTTGCTGGAGTCAGTTTATACAGCCCGGTATTGCCGCCGGAAGATTATATTCGGTAGGCCCGCCTTCTTACATTTTAAAAGATGATAATATATTTTTTCGCCATGCCGAAATAGTAAGCAGCAGCCGGGCGGTAAACTGGGTTGACGGATTTCAGTTTTTTAGTTACGGCAGTTGGCGCGATATGGAATACTGGGAAACCGCGGCTAAGACTTTCTTCAATTGAAAAACAAAAGTCAGAGGCAGCGGACTTATTAGTGATTCTATTCCCCAAAATCCATCGCTCACTATTCAAAAAATAGACTCGCTTAATTATAATTTAACCATTACTCCGCCGGCAGGGACTAATACAAATCAATGGTTTGTTTTATACCGGTTTATTAACGATTCAATAATTACCGATCAGGATGAAATTGTTGCTCTTAAATTTGGAAGTCAGCCTTTTACAATTGAACAGCAGTTTGATGGACTGCAGGATTACAACGGGCAATTTAAATTTGCAGCTACAATGTTAAACCGTTACTGGAATGAGTCTCTTCCATCAAATATAGTTGTTACAGATTCTATTCCATCGTTTGCGCCTGTTGTTTTATCCTCTCTTCCTTCTGAGGGTGATACGGCTTCGGCGAATACATCTTTGTCTTTCACTTTTTCAAAAACAATGGACATTAATTCCTTTCCCGTGGGCATAGAAATTAATCCTCCGATTGAGTTATCAAACGGTATCTGGTCGAATGATTATAAAAAAATAACGTTTACTACTGCTGCTAATTTTTCTTTTTCAACCAATTATACTGTTACATTAGATACTTCTGTAAAAGATATTAACGGCAATATGATTGACGGAAACGGTGATGGCGTGCCCGGAGATCCTTTTACACTTCATTTTATAGTTGAAGACCAGGATAATACCGGACCGGATGTATTAGCAGTTTATATTTCAGACACATTAAATTTTGATCCGGAAGATATTGCCGGCATTCTTTTCACCGAAGAAATTTCTTCGTCAACGGTAACTCATAATAATGTAATTTTAAGTAAAGATGATGCGCCGGTTGCCAAAGCGTTTCATCTTAAAACGGCAAACGGAAGATCGATATTGAACTTAAAAACACAACAGCCATTAGAAGCGGGTGAAACTTATAAAATTACACTCACCCAAAATATTACCGACTTACTCGGCAATCCAATGGCGCAAGAAAAAGAAATAAATTTTACAACTTCATTAAAGGAGTATGTTCAAAAAACAATAATAGATGACTTCTCAAGCGAGGGAAACTGGGAACAGCCCGGATACAGCGGCTCGACAGCAGGCATCGTGGATTCCGGAACTTATTTCGGCTTGAACACATTATACATAGTTCCCGCTGCGTCGGCTGCGTCTGCATATATTCAATATCAGTGGGATAGTAATGCATCAATGCATCTTTTGCGCGAATATCTTTCAGGCGGCGCGCCGAGAAATGTAGAGTTTGATACGTCGTTCGTTTTGCAGGTTTATATATTTGGCGACAATAGCGGCAGTCAATTTCGTTTTGCTCTTGATGAAGGAAATGCAACAGCCTGGCCCAATCACGAAGTAAGCAACTGGATTACTATTGACTGGTACGGCTGGAAACTTGTGGAGTGGAAGTTGAATGATCCGGCAACCGTAGGAATTTGGGGCGGACTTGGTAACGGTATGTTAGACGGAACACGCTTCCGCATAGATAGTTTTCAAATGACAAGAACTGCTTCATCCTCTAATTATGGCAGAATATATCTTGGACTTCTCAGACTTGCTAAAAAACAGGATGTTCTCGTCAGCATAAAACAAACCGCCGATAATACACCAACAAGTTTTGAGCATATGCAGAATTATCCCAACCCCTTTAATCCGACAACGAAAATTCGTTATAGCATCCCTTTGGGGGAGACGAACAGCGGTGCGTCTGTACAAAACGTCGTATTAAAAGTTTATGACGTCCTTGGCAACGAAGTTGTAACATTAGTTGATGAATTTAAACCTGCAGGAAATTATGAAGTTGAGTTTAACGCCAATAGATTGGCGAGCGGTGTTTATTTCTATCGATTAACCGCCGGATCATTTTCTGATTCAAAAAAATTAACATTACTTAAATAAAAATTCAAAACGAAGCTTAACAAAAAATGATCACTTCGTAAACAAGATATCTTTATGAAAAATTTACTTTTTATATCTGAGTTAACTCTAAAAAGGTCATTCCCATCCGTTAGCTTCTTTTTCTCGTCTGCTATTTTATTTTGGACAGCAGTGAAGTTTTTAGGTGGTGAGAAAAAAGTCATTAGAAAAAATATTTCTTGCCATTGGCAAAACAAATTAATACATTTTGCCAAACAGCATTTAGAGAATATGTTGGATAAAGAGGTTTGTCCTTTAGAATATAAAAAAGCAATTAACGCTGTTATGGTAAAAAAAGATATAAAACGAGAGAAGATATTTTTATAAATAAAGAAAGAGAAACCGCATTAAATACATCCGTTAGCTAACGGAGCAAGAACGTTAGCCTTTTTCCAAAATATTAAGAGGAGATAGCCCGGGCAATTTCTTTGTTTGATGTGCCAAGAGCTAATAAGGATCTAATAATGAGATCAAGTGAAACAGAAGGATCACCTATTTCAAGTTTTGCCACTCGCGATTGGCTTGATTTAAGAATTTTTGCCAATTCAACTTGTGTTAATTTATGCTCTGTACGCAACTTTCTTAAATTGCTGCTTAGTTTTAATTTTAATTCTATATATGAAGATTCTTCTTCCGATAAACCGAGAAATTCTGCGGTTGAACCGATTTTCCAACCTTTTTTCTCTAAGCTTTTTTGTTTCTGTCTATTCATTGTCATACTCCTTTATTCTTTTTTTACATATATCTATAATATTCTTCGGCGTCTGTTGAGTTTTCTTTTTAAATACTTCAAGAATTATAATTGCATCATCATCAACTCTATAGATAATCCGCCAAGTATTTCTTCCGTCATTTATCCGCAGTTCATGGCAATTAGAACCTATACTTGGCATTGGTCTCGAATGTGGCATTTTCAATTTCTCTCCCATCTGAAGAAGTCTTAAAAGAAATCCAGTTTCTATCCTTGCAGCAGAGGAAAATGGAGGAGTCTTAATCTCTCCATGCAACCAGATGAGAGGTTTATCTTGGTGTAAAGATATGTCAGATATGATATATTGTCAAGAAAATAAATTTCAAAAGCTAACCAGCTATTCCGATTAAAGTCAACTTAAAATTTATATATTCGTTAAACTTTTTATTCTGTTTTTTTGATACCGGCGCTAAAGAATCAAGCTCTTGAAACCGTATGCTTTTTAGCACAACTACTTTCGGTTTTTTAAGAGCAGCATGCTCTGTGTTGCCTCTGTCAATATCGGGGTTAAAGGCGGTGTTGATTTAAGCATACCGTAAAATATTCTAAGTATTTTATGCATAACAACGCCAATGTTAGACAAACCGGATTTGCCTTTTTGCAAGTTGCTCTTATACACTTCTTTTATTAGAGTGTTACAGTTTATGGCAGTTCGGGCAATGTTAAAGGGCATCTCTAAAAACTTTAATTGGCGCTCTTCGAAAATCCGGTTTGGCAGCATATACCCGTATTCCGTTTGTTAATCCGTTAGCTAACGGATTTTTAGAGGAGTCTTTTACTTAAACTCCACAGACCACTTAAGAACGAGCATTGACCACTTACCTTACAATCAATCCAATGAAAAAATATTTACGAATATAATTTCCCTAAACATTATTTTTCGGCTGCAACTGGTTTCTGTTTTGTGACCGGCTCTAATTTTATTTTAAACTTGAGAAGTTTATATTAATGCGGCTTAAAAATATAAATATTTTTTATTCCGCCGGACAGTATGTGTCATCGGCAAAGGAAAATACCGGAACAAATATTTTGATGAATCGAACATATATATACTGGTTGATGCAGCTTTCGGGTTGGGGTTTATATGCCGCTGTAAATTTGTTTGCCCTTGCCGCTTTTGAAGAAAAAACATACCACGATTTCCTGGTGTGGATTTTTGTATGCGCCGTCGGTCTCTATTTTACACATGTTTATAGAGGCTATATTAAAAAAAATAATTGGCACACTTCAACATTAAGACAACTAGTAGTGCGAGTGCTTGTTGCAAGCGCAATTATCGGCATCTCAATGTACATACTCGGGTTTTCTTTCAATTTTTTCATAGGCGGATTTGAAATTGGAAAATATAAAATAGTAAATACTCTCTTCAGCATAATTAACCTGAGCAGCGTAATATTTTTTTGGTCATTAATTTATTTCTCGGTGCATTTCTTTGACAACTACAAAAGGGTTCAAATTGAGTCGCTTATCTGGGAAGCAGCGGTAAAAGATTTCGAATTGAAGACGCTTAAATCGCAGATCAATCCTCACTTTATGTTTAATGCTATGAACTCTATTCGGGCATTAATAGAAGGCGAACCGAAAAAAGCGCAGGCTGCATTAACGAAGCTATCAAACCTGCTCCGTTATTCACTCAAAATAGAACGAACGGAAACAGTGCCTCTTGAAGAGGAAATAAAAACAGTTGAAGATTATCTCGAACTCGAATCAATTCGTTACGAAGAACGTATAAGTTATTCAATAAACATAGATCCTCTTTCAGCAAAAATAGAAATTCCGCCAATGATGGTTCAAACGCTTGTGGAAAACGGCATCAAACACGGCATTGCCAAAAAGACCGAAGGTGGAAAAATTTTTGTAAATTCGCATGTAGAAAATTCAACGCTGATTATACAAATTATTAACAGCGGAAATATTAAAGAAGAAGAGATTAAAAATTCCAAAGGATTTGGATTAAGCAATACTAAACACCGGTTAAATCTTCTTTATGGAGAAAATGCAAGTTTTACTATCACTAACTCCGCAGGCGATTTTGTTCTTGCGGAAATTAAATTACCTACGGGAGGCAAGATAAATGAAAGCTCTTATTATAGATGATGAACGTCTCGCGCGTGTTGAACTTCGCAGACTATTGGAGCAGCACAAAGAAATAGAAATTGTCGGCGAGGCTGTAAACGCTGATGATGCGATAAACAAAATTTCCGAACTGAATCCCGATCTTATTTTTCTTGATATTCAAATGCCGGGCAAAAACGGTTTTGAAATGCTTGAGCAACTTGACAGTGTGCCTACAGTCATTTTTACAACTGCATACGATGAATATGCGCTAAAGGCTTTTGAGTACAACGCAATGGATTATCTGCTCAAACCGATTGAACCGAAACGGCTTGAAGATACGGTTAAAAAGTTAATTGAAAAAACACGCAAAGAAGAAGTAAGGCAGTCCGAATTGCCGGTTCTCAGCGAGGAAGATCAGGTGTTTGTAAAAGACGGCGACCGCTGCTGGTTCGTTAAATTAAATACCGTTAAACTTTTCGAATCGGAAGGCAATTATGTGCGTTTATATTTTGATGACCATAAACCTTTAATTCTTCGCACGCTAAATTATCTTGACGAAAGATTGGACGACAAAACATTCTTCCGCGCAAACCGCAAACACATCATAAATCTTAAATGGATTGAAAATATAGAACCGTGGCTTAACGGCGGACTGCTTGTAAAACTAAAAGGCGGACACAAAATTGAAGTAAGCCGAAGGCAGGCAATTAAATTTAAGGACATGCTTAGTTTATAAAATTATTTGTTTCTTTAAATTTAAACCAATTATCATTCTTCCTTTTTGTTATCTTGATCAACAAAGTTCCGTAGGAGCTAAGTGTTTGTAGAAATAGATTAAACCGTAAATAGCCAACTAAGTAGGGGTTAAATATCAAACTGAATATCTATTTCGTTTTTTTGATTAAAAATAACATAGAACTCCTACCGGAGTTCGAAATTTTCTTGTTGTGTTTTTTCTTCTACAAACATCAAACTCCTAAAGGAGTTAGGCTTTTGTATAAATTGATTTATGATTCTGGTCTAATAAGGCTGTTCCTGTCATTGCGAGGCGTGTTTTGCCGAAGCAATCTTGCGATTTCGAGACGAATACTAAAGATTGCTTCACTCCGTTCGCAATGACAAATACAAAAGAAACCTTTTTAGAGTGGACTCATTTATGGCTCGTTTAAATTTAAACCAATTATCATTCTTCCTTTTTGTTATGTTAAACTACAAAGATCCGTAGGAGCTAAATGTTTGTAGAAATGGGTCCATGGCAAATTCATTTCTTCCTCGCAATTCGATATTCAAATTCAAGAAAATATTCTTTCCGCTTTCTACAGAACGCCGCTGTGAATTTTTAATCACCATTTCACCACAATCCTGCATCTCGTTTCTCCTATCTCTTATCTTCTTCCTATTTATGCTTAAACATGATTTTGCTATCTTTGCATCTCAAAATTATCAATCAAGGATTATATGACTTCTAAAGAAGTACGACAACAGTTCCTGGATTTTTTCGCAAGTAAACAACACAAAATTGTCCCGAGTGCGCCAGTCGTCCCTTTTGACGACCCAACTCTTCTTTTTACAAATGCAGGGATGAATCAGTTTAAAGATGTTTTTCTCGCAACCGGCTCGCGAAATTATAAACGCGCTGCAGATACTCAAAAATGCATCCGGGTTTCAGGCAAACATAATGACTTAGAAGAAGTCGGGCACGATACATACCATCATACTTTTTTCGAAATGCTCGGCAACTGGTCATTTGGCGATTATTATAAAAAAGAGGCGATCCGCTGGGCGTGGGAGCTTTTAACCGAAGTTTGGAAACTCCCTAAAGAAAGACTTTTCGCCACCATTTATCGCGCTGATGACGAGGCGATGGAATTATGGAAATCGGAAACGGATATTAAACACGAACATATTTTACGTTTTGATGAAGAAGATAATTTTTGGGAAATGGGAGAAACCGGTCCGTGCGGTCCTTGTTCCGAAATTCATATTAATCTAAGTGATAATTACGAAGACCCTTCACTTGTAAACGCGGGCTCGCCTTTGTGTATTGAAATTTGGAACCTCGTGTTTATCCAATATAACCGTGACGAACATGGTAAACTGCACGACCTGCCGGCAAAACACGTGGATACCGGGATGGGATTCGAACGCGTTTGTGCTGTTATTCAAAATAAAAAATCGAATTACGATACAGATGTCTTTACGCCGCTGATAAATGAAATATCAAAATTAAGCGGGATTAAATATGAGAAAGCAGAAGACTCAATTGCTATGCGAGTAATAGCCGATCATATACGCACTTTAACTTTTGCTATAGGCGATGGCGCTATGCCCGGCAACGAGGGTCGCGGTTATGTGCTGCGTAGAATTTTAAGACGAGCTGCCCGGTACGGTAGAAAATTAAATCTTACCAAACCTTTCTTTTATAAACTTGTTGATGTTTTAGTTTCAACTATGGGAGACGTTTTCCCGGAAATAGCAGAGAAGAAAGATTACATCAAAAAAGTTATTAAAGCAGAAGAAGAAAATTTTAATGCAACTCTCGACCGCGGCATAGATTTGTTTGATGATATCATCACACGGCTTAAAAATGAAAATAAGAAAGTTATCCCCGGCAAAGAAGTATTTCGTCTTTACGATACTTTTGGTTTCCC
>Ga0100385_1002915_pt1 | contig 15685 bp, 18 predicted proteins | sample CryGeymeta201509_FD_81543 | JGI IMG/M metagenome (GOLD analysis project Ga0100385, IMG submission 81543) | Groundwater microbial communities from Crystal Geyser aquifers in Utah, USA - Crystal Geyser metaG 2015-09 | ecosystem: Environmental > Aquatic > Deep subsurface > Groundwater | place: USA... | reverse complement strand
GGCAAAGGAAATGACTCCTTTTATGAACTCAAAGGAAACTTGATGAACTTTGGCAAGAAAAATAAATACTATTTTTTGACCAATGTAAACAGCATTGGCTATGATGCCACAGGCGATATTCAAAATTTGATTTCACCCTTCAGAGCTAACGAACCTGGAAGTCTTGGCGATGATCAACAAGTGGCAAGTTTGCTGAGCCTTTCCAATACAAGTGGTCTAAATTTTAAAAGAAGTAGAACCAATTTTAACAACGCTGAAATGGTTTCTTTAAACGCTATTTTTAATCCAACTGAAAAATTAAAAATAAAAACCCTCGGATTTTTCAATTGGGATGAAACTAATTTTTTCAGAAACAGCAGTGAGGTTTTTAATGTTGGAAACACCAATTTTACAAATACCGAAAATTTTGCACTGAGAAATACCAAAAAAATTGGTTTTGGAAAACTAGATGTAACTTACACTATTTCAAAAACTGAAACCATTGAAACCATCACAAAATATAATGATGCAGACTATTTTGCGAATTCAAATTTGCTTTTTAATGGCAATTCAACCATCGAAAATTTGAAAAGCAACAACCTCCTTTTTGATCAAAAAATAAACTACACGAATAAATTTGCAGATTCAAAAGTATTTTTAATAACAGGACGTTTTATCAGTGAAGAAACGCCGCAAAATTATGCCATCAATCAGTTTTTTTATGCAGATTTATTTTCAAATGCAGCCAATGCAAACAATGTAGCGCAACAAAACACCAACAAAATGATTTTTGGCGGCGTAAATGCGCATTTATTAGACAGAAAAAACAGTGGAAATTTGCTAGAAGTGCAGTTAGGAAATGAATTTCGAAAAGATATTTTGAATTCCAACTTTAGTTTATTTGAAGATGAGGATCTGATTGAAAATCCTATTGATTATCAAAACAACACTTCCTATTATGTAAGTAACAGTTACCTTAAAACTAAATATCGCTATAAAATCAATGATATTTCACTAAGTGGCACGCTCAATTTTCATCAACTGTACAATCGTTTAGAAATGGAAAACAGCACAAAAGATGGCTCTCCCTTTTTCATCAATCCAAGTGTTGGCTTAGACTGGAAATTGAATGAGAAAAACAAAATCATTTCCTCATATTCACACAACATTAAAAACGCTGGAATTTTGGATGTGTATGAAAATTTTGTGTTGACAGGCTTTAGATCTTTTAATAAAGGTACAGGAGATTTTAATCAATTGAATGCTTCCAATTTTTTGGTCAATTATCAGTTTGGCAATTGGAGTGATCGCTTTTTTGCCAATACATTTTTGATTTATAACAAAAATCACGATTTCTTTTCGTCAAATTCCATCATCACTCAAAACTATGTACAATCAGAAAAAATATTGATCAAAGACAGTGCCTTTTTGAGTATTCAAAGCAATTTTGATTATTATTTTAATGTGATTTCCTCGAAATTAAAAATAGATGTGGGATATTCTAAAAGCAATTTTAAAAATAGCATCAACAATTCTGATTTGAGAGAAATTACCTCCAATTCTAAGCAATATGGATTTGAATTGCGTTCAGGTTTTCAGGGAATTTTCAATTATCATATAGGCACAAAATGGCATACAAATACCATCAAAACTACTATTGAAAATTCATTTACAAACAATACTTCTTTTTTAGATATTTCCTTAATTTTCAATGATGTATTTGATGTGCAACTTCAAACAGAACGTTATTATTTTGGCAATTTAGAAAACAACAATACCTATTATTTTTTAGATTTGGATGCTCGCTATAAAGTGCTAAAAGACAAAGTAACGCTCAATCTTTCTGGAAAAAATTTGTTCAATACACAAACTTTTCGAAATTTTGCTATCAGTGATTTTGGCTCTTCTACAACCGAATATCGATTATTACCAAGGATGATTTTAGTTGGTTTGGAAGTTCGTTTTTAGCTTTTAAACGGCAAAACCTCACTCCTCCCTTTTTTAAAAATCTTGTTACTAGCATGTTTTCCTTTGCGCAATTCTTTTTGAGTTTCATATGGCAAATGAATCATTTCTTGGCATGGTGTTGAGCAGCAATTTTCCATTTTTTCGGAACATTCATCACATTGTATAAACAACAAATGGCAGGCTTCATTGGCGCAATTGGTATGCGTATCTGAAGGTTTTCCACATTGATGGCAATGAGCAATGACATCGTCTGTAATTTTTTCAGCACGTCTGTCATCAAAAACAAAGTTTTTACCTATGAATTTGTTTTCAATTGCCAAGGTATTTACTTGACGCTTATATTCAATAATGCCACCTTCCAATTGAAAAACATTCTTAAATCCTTTGTGTTTGTAATAAGCTGAGGCTTTTTCGCAACGTATGCCTCCTGTGCAATACATCAATAAATTTTTATCTTCTTTGTGGTTTTTTAAATCTTCTTCAATGATGTCTAAAGAATCGCGAAAGGTATCAACATCAGGCGTAATGGCACCTTCAAAATGTCCAATTTCACTTTCGTAATGATTGCGCATGTCCACACAAATCGTATTTGGGTCTTGCAATAATTCGTTAAATTCTGCCGCATTTACGTGTACACCAATGTTGGTGACATCAAAAGTATCATCATTCAAACCATCAGCCACAATTTTATTTCTCACTTTTACTTTGAGCTTTAAAAATGACTTATTGTCTTGCTCAATGGCAACATTCAAACGGATATCTTTCAAAAAAGAAATGCTATCCAATTGCTTTTTCAAAGCGTGCATATTTTCTGACGAAACAGACAATTGTGCATTAATGCCTTCATAAGACACATAAATTCTGCCCAAAACATCCAAGGCATTCCACTCTAAAAACAATTTATCTCTAAGAATTTGTGGGTTTTTTATCTGATGATATTGATAAAAAGAAATGGTAATTCGGTCTTTGCCAGCGGCATCAATTAAGGCAGCGCGTTCTTGTGCGCTTAACTTGTTGTACAGTTGCATGCTATACGTTTTTAAGTTTTACGTTTCAACTGAATGATGTTCAGTTTCTAATTTTATGGAATGCAAAGTTAGCTTTTTTTTGTAAAAGTTGAATTTTAAACACCAAAAATTTTATTGCACCAATTTTAAACTTTCGGTGATTTATCAAACATTTTACCATTTAAATGATTCATTTTTTTGGATATTTGCATTAAAATTTATTAAAAGAATTCAAATGAAAATAGCGGTAGTTGGCGCAACTGGAATGGTTGGCACAGTCATGTTAAAAGTTTTAGAAGAACGTAATTTACCAATCACAGAATTGATTCCTGTGGCATCAGAAAAATCAGTAGGAAAAACATTGACTTTCAAAGGGAAAGAATATAGCGTTGTTACGCTTGAAGAAGCTGTTGCTATGAAACCTGAAATCGCACTTTTTTCTGCTGGTGGAGAAACCTCATTATTGTGGGCGCCAAAATTTGCTGAAGTGGGTACAAAAGTCATTGACAATTCATCTGCTTGGAGAATGGATGTTGATAAAAAATTGGTCGTGCCAGAAATCAATGGTGATGTGTTGACCAAAGACGATTATATCATTGCAAATCCGAATTGTTCTACGATTCAATTGGTAATGGTTTTAGCGCCTTTACATCTAAAATATACCATGAAACGTGTGGTAATTTCCACGTATCAATCTGTTTCTGGTACTGGTGTAAAAGCCGTACAACAATTGGCAAATGAAGAAGCTGGAATTGAAGGAGAAATGGCATATCCTTATAAAATAGGAAGAAATGCGTTGCCACATTGTGATGTTTTTTTAGAAAATGGCTACACCAAAGAGGAAATGAAATTGGTAAAAGAGCCTAAAAAGATTTTGCGTGACGATTCTTTTTCAGTAACTGCAACTGCTGTTCGAATTCCCACTTCTGGAGGACATTCAGAAGCGGTAAATGTGCAATTTGAAAATGATTTTGATTTGACTGAAGTGCGTCGTATTTTGAACGAAACTCCAGGTGTAATTGTGCAAGATGACTTGGCAAACCATATTTATCCGATGCCAATCACTGCCCATGATAAAGACGAAGTTTTTGTAGGTAGAATTCGCAGAGATGAATCTCAAGAAAAAACCTTAAATTTGTGGATTGTTGCAGACAACTTGCGCAAAGGAGCTGCAACCAACACCATTCAAATAGCTGAATATTTAATTGCAAATCATTTAGTATAAAATAGTTAAGATTTCTTATGGCAACATTTTATAAAACAACCATCAAAGATATAAAACACGAAACCGCAAATGCGGTTTCTGTGTTGTTTGAGATTCCTGAAGCGTTAAAAAAAACCTTCCAATTTATTGCAGGCCAATACGTTACTTTGCAATCTGAAATCCATGGTGCAACCATCAGAAGAGCGTATTCTATTTGCTCAACGCCACATAGTGGAGAAATCAGAGTCGCAATCAAAACCGTTGAAAATGGCGTTTTTTCATCCTATGCAACCAAAGAATTAAAAGCAAGTGATGTTATTGAAATCGCAGCACCTGAAGGTCGTTTCTTATTAAAACCTCAACCTAAAAAAAACTATATTGGTTTTGCAGCTGGTAGCGGAATCACACCCATAATGTCAATGCTGAAAACTGTTTTGGAGACCGAACCAAGTGCAACTTTTACTTTAATTTACGGTAACAAAACAGTTGCTGACACTATTTTTTTTAATGAATTATTAGCTTTAAATGTGAAATATAAAAATTTTCATTTAGAAATTATTTGTAGCAGAGAACGTCAAGAAATTGCATTATTTGGCAGAATTGATAGATCATTTACCAACTTTTTTATCAAAAATAAATACAAAGACATCACTTTTGATACAGCCTTTTTATGCGGTCCGGAAGAGATGATTCATACCGTTTCTAATACGTTAGTTGAAAATGGTTTTTCATCGGAAAATATTTATTTTGAATTATTTACAGCATCTATTGATGAAGAAGCAACTACTAAACTCAAAGAGGGAACCACGGAAATTACGATACTTTTGGATGATGAAGAAACTACTTTTACAATGTCTCAAACAGATACAATCTTGGCTGCTGCATTGCGAAATCATATTGATGCTCCTTATTCATGTCAAGGCGGTGTTTGCAGTTCGTGTTTGGGAAAAATAACTGAAGGAAAAGCGATAATGACTAAAAATTCTATTTTGACGGATAGCGAAGTTGCTGATGGTCTTATCCTTACTTGTCAAGCACATCCAACTACTTCAAAAATAACAATTAATTTTGATGATGTATAAAAATCCGTATTTTTGTAAACTATGGATTTTTATAACGTCAAAAACGCACTACTAATAGGATTTTTCATGGCTTTCATGATAGGTCCAGTTTTTTTTATGCTGATTAAAACCAGTATTCTAAAAGGCGCAAGAGCAGCCATTGCTTTTGATTTAGGCGTAATCTTAGGTGATATTACTTTTATTCTTTTGGCATATTATGGCAGTAGATCACTTTTGGAAAAAATTAAAGACGACTCAAGATTGTTTTTTATTGGTGGTTTGGTGTTAATTATTTATGGATTGATTACTTATTTTGACAAGGAAAACAAAAAACAAGCACTCGAAACCAGCAAATTGGTAGCTGTTTCAATCAAAAACAATTACCTAAAACTATTTGTAAAAGGCTTTTTCTTAAACTTTATCAATATTGGGGTACTCACTTTTTGGTTGGGCGCAGTTTTGGTAATTGGCCCTTCGCTTGACATGAACAGAATTGCTATTTTTTCTTACTTCGGATTTATTATTTTGGGCTATTTCTTCACAGATTTAGTAAAAATATTTTTAGCCAAGAAGCTCAAAGACAAAATGACGCCTGCATTGGTGTTTCGCATCAAAAGAATCATGGGAATTATTTTGATTGTTTGTGGTGTTTTTTTGATGCTGAAAGGGTTTATACCCAATGAACAATTCAATCATTTTATAAATTGATGTGAATTTGATTTGAGAACCTAACAAATAATAAGGCTCTTTTTTTTAAATTTTTTGGACTAATTTTTTTCACAATTAAAAAAATAAGTTTCAAGTTTATTATAATAAATCAAAATTATATTATTTTTTTAATAAAGGCTTTTATTGAAAAAAAAGAAGAAAAACTTATTCTAAGAACTTTTAAGTTTCTAAGTTTGGCGTTGATAACAAACAGTTTTATGCGCTTTCAACTGAAAGAATTCATTGCAAAAATAAGAAAGCCTTTCCAACAGGGTTTGCAAACAAAGGAGGTTATAAATGCAGTTATTGTAAGTTTGCTTTTTACAGTCATTCCGATCATTGGACTGACTACTATCACTTTGACTTTTATCTCTTTAAAAAAAAGACTCAATTTTCCAATCATGATAGTAATCAGTTATTTAGCGGCTCCGTTACAATTTATTTTGTTTTTGCCTTTTATTTATTTGGGAGAGCAAATTTTCAATGTAGAACACAGTTTATTAAATCTGAAATCAATTAAAATGGGCTTTTCAACATCTTTTTGGGCAACAATGAAAAGCATTTCCTTAGAGATTTTTTATGGTTTAACTGCATGGTTTTTGATTGCAATTCCCATAAGTATTTTGGCAATTTTCATCAATGAAAAAATATCAAAAGTGATTCAAAATCAAAAGAAATAGCGTCAAAGATTTTGCGCTAAACAATTATTGATTTTACTCAGGAATTTGCTGACTCAAACAATGTAAAGTACCAAAACCCCAAATCAAATCGATGGCGCTAATGCCAATAATTTCTCTGTCTGGAAAACAGTCTGCAATAATGTTTAGCGCATTTCTGTCATTGGCATCATTAAAAGTTGGAACTAAAACAATTTTATTGATTATCAGAAAGTTAGCATAACTCGCAGGAATTATCAAACCATCAAATTCAACTTTTTTAGGCATTGGCAAAGTAACAATAGTGGGTTTTTTTCCGTCTTCTAAAACAGCTTTTTGAAGTCTCTCTAAATTGTCTTGCAAAGCTGCATAATTAGGACTTTTTGTGTCTGTTTCAACAACAGTGATAATCGTTTTTTCGTTGACAAATCTGCACAAATCATCAATATGACCATGTGTATCATCACCAATAATGCCATCACCTAACCAAATTACATTCGTAATTCCTAAAAATTCTTTAAAAATAGCTTCGTAATCTTCTTTTGTAAAATTTGGATTTCGAATTTGAATTGTAGGATGCAACAAACATTCTTCAGAAGTCAACAAAGTTCCTTTTCCATTCACATCAATGGCACCACCTTCAAGTATTACAGGTTTTCCTTTATACTTTGCTTGAGTTAGTGGAATATTCAAATGATTTGCCACTTTTGATGGCACAAATTTATCTAATTGATAATTTTTATATTTTGCCCAACCATTAAAATTAAAGTTGATTGTCTCTCTTTTTGACCCATTTTGAACAATAATTGGACCTGAATCACGCATCCAACTTCTGTTGGTTTTATGGATGATAAAAGAAATTTTGTCCATTGAAACATGTGCCATCATCAACATTTCAGACACTTTTTCTTGCAATTTTTTATCAGCAACTATCAAAAATACTTTTTCAAATTCCGAAATCTTTTTGATAAATTCAATAAAAGCCCATTGAATGGCACCATATTTTCCTGGCCAATCATTGCCATTGTGAGGAAAACAAAGCAATATGCCTTCTTGATTTTCCCATTCTGCTGAAAATCTTCTCATCAATCTATGGCTCTTTTTGTGATGTCACCAAAAGCATCTATTCTTCTATCTCTAAAGAAAGGCCAATTTTGGCGCACATTTTCTTGTAAATCCAAATCCACTTCAGCCATCAAAATTTCTTCTTTGTCAGGAGATGCTTGCGCAAGAATTTCTCCTTGAGGTCCTGCAATAAATGAAGCACCCCAAAATTCGATTCCATCAGTTTCAGGCAAATATTTTTCCAACCCAATTCGGTTTGCAGCAGCTACATAAACGCCATTTGCCACAGCATGACCTTTCATCACATTCATCCAAGCACCATATTGATTTTCACCATATTGTGCTTTTTCTTTAGGATGCCAACCAATTGCAGTTGGATAAAACAATACTTCTGCGCCTTTCAAGGCTGTAAGTCTTGCAGCTTCAGGATACCATTGATCCCAGCAAATTAATACGCCAATTTTTCCTTTATTCGTTTGATTTGACTTGAAACCCAAATCTCCAGGAGTGAAATAAAATTTTTCATAAAAATGAGGATCATCAGGAATGTGCATTTTGCGATACAAACCAGCTTCTGAGCCATCAGTATCAATAATATAAGCGCTATTATGATAAATTCCTGCCATTCTTTTTTCGAAAAAAGGCACAATAATTACGACTCCTAATTCTTTTGATAATTCACTAAACGCATGAAATGAAGTGCTATACAAAGGTTCAGCATAGGCAAAATTATCTGTATTTTCACTTTGACAAAAATAGTGACTGCTATACAATTCAGGCAAAGAAATCACTTCTGCGCCTTTTGCTGCTGCATCTTTTACCCATTGCAAACACTTTTTGAGGTTATTCTCTGGAGTGTTGTTGAGGTTCAACTGAATAACCGCTATTTTGTAGGTGTTGTTCTTCATGTGTTGGAATTAGAGTTGCAAAAATAAGGATTTCTATGAAATGCGATTGAGGTTTAAAGTTTAAAATTCAATTTGATTTTTTTTTGAAATGTTTTTCTCGGCTTTGAACCGTTTTAGGAATTTTCTTCAAAAATGGGTAATTCAAAATTTGGAATGTTGCCTCAAAAATCGATGAATGTTTGAAAAATCATTTTCTTTATAATCAGAAAGATAACTTTCAGTTACTACGTAAATATACGTAGTCTTCTACGTAAAATTACGTAGTGCGAAAATTACGTATATTTACGTATTGCATACATTAAAAAAAGCTGTTTAGATTTACATTTATTGAAATTCACAAAGATTTCAAAGATAAAATAAATCAAAAAATTGTTTTTTAAAGGGCTAAACATCCAAAATCGGGAAATGTGAAAGTTGAAACCGAAATTAAAGAAAATTAAACCGAGTCACGAAAATCGAAAGAGTAGAAATTGTTATTAATTAAGGAAGAGTATTAAAATTTGAAAAGATTTTTTCAAAAAAAATTGAAATTATGATTATTTTAAAAATATTAAGAAACCCAAAACTTGCTGTTTTTGCTGGTATTTTTATGATGCTTTTTTCTTGTTCTCAATATGAAATTGGTAATAGAACTTTTGATTATGCTATATATAATGCTTTTAAAAAAGGAGAAGTTGAAATTTTAAGACTTGACTTCAAAAAAAAATCACTAGAGTTAAGTAGTGAACAGCTTTTAAAAGATGTAAACGATTATTATGGAACTGACTTAAAAATACCAATCGAATTAATAGATTTACTATCAAATAAAAACAAAAGCAAAAGTCAGGAAACAATAATTGAAGCAGCATTGAAAGAAGGTTGGCTAAAACAATCTGATATTGATTTGGCAGATAAACTTTTTGAAGATATAGGTAATAAAGGTTTTGATATAGCAATTGATGACTGCAAAAATGAAATTCTTTCAATGAATTATACTGAAGAAGAATTTTCAAAAAAGAATATTTTTGTAAATACAATGGAGATTTTAAATGACGACCAGCCTTTTTTATTTGAAAATAGTACTTTTAAAAATAAAGATACTTGGAGCTGTTTATGGGCTATTATTGTGTTTATACTTGCTTTTGTTAGTGTATTAGCTTGCGTTACTTGGATTCTTTGTGGCTTTGCTCTGTATGGTCTTGCATTGGCTACAAATGATTTAGTTGATGAATGTAATTAGTTTAACATATTTAACATAAAAAGATGATAAAATTATCTAAAGTAGTAGTCTTTTTTTTAATGATATTTATGACAATTTCACTAGTCTTTTCGTTAAGAAATGTAAATTGGGATAACATAGATAAAAATATTTTTGAAGAATTTTCACAACCTTCCATGTACTTATCTCTCGCAATTTTTTACACATTATATTATATTAGAATAATTAAGAATGAAAAAAATTAAAAATAACATTTTATAATCATTCAGAAAAAGTAGCAGAAAAGTACAAAATTCAAAATTTGTACTTTTTTGCTATATTTATTGATAAATTGAAAGTAAAATTACTTTTATTATTATACTTTTCATGAACTAGATTGTTAAAAATATTATTTAAAAATGAAATAGAATACTGATTTTTCATTACAAGCTTATTTTTTTAAAATATAAATGAAATTTTTCAAAATCCAAACAAGAAGAAACTTAAAATTGTAAACAAAATTAATATTACAGGACCTATAATTCCTATAAACAAACCTCCAGGTAAAAACTCCTTTTGACCCACAATTCCCAAACTAAAAGCTACTGCATTTGGAGGTGTTGACACAGGAAGTAATAATGCGCAAGATGCTGTTAATCCAATAATTACAGGAAGAAAAGCCACATTTGCACCAGGAATTAAACTCACTAACGAAATACCTACAGGAACCAAAATTGTAGTAGCTGCAGTATTACTCATAAAATTTGACAATAAGACAGATACATATCCAAAAAGAAAAATTAAGATGTAATAGTTCAAATCAAAATTTTGAATACTTTGCACAAAATATTCAGCAATTCCTTGTTCTTTGATTGCCAATCCAAGAGATAAACCACCTGCTACTAACATTAATGTATCCCAAGGCAATCTTCTAACATCCTCAGAATCAACAATTCCAAGCATGGTTAACAATACAATTGGCACACCAGAAACTACAGCTACAGGAATTCCTGTCCATTGAGAAGTAAGCCACAATGTTAAAGTTGCTATTAAAACTAATAAAACAATATTTTTTTTGATTTTATCTTCACTAGTTGGTTTTTCGATCTCGGCACTTAAAAAATCTAGTGAAATGTGTTGTGTTTTTAGTTGATATCGGCGTTCTAATAATTTGAAAAATAAAAAAACCAGTAAAAAAGCCGCAGGAACTCCAATAATCATCAATTCAATAAATGAAATTTGAACGCCAACTCCTTCAAGCGCACCTACAGCAATTGCGTTGGGTGCAGAGCCAATAATAGTGCCCATTCCACCCAAAGAAGCTGCAGCTGGAACACCAACAATCAATGATTTTATCAATGAAGAATCTTTCCCTAAAGTAATAATTAAAGGAGCTATAGAAGCTAAAATCATAGAAGTTGTTGCGGTATTGCTCATCAACATGGATAATACTGCAGTAACCAACATAATTCCTAGCAAAATATTTTTAGAATCGTTTCCTAATTTTGGCAAAATAAATTTTAGCAAAGATTCATCTAGCTTGGTTTTTCGCATGCTTTCTGCAAGAAAAAATCCTCCTAAAAAAAGCCAAATTACACCATCAGACCATGTTTGTACATATTGAGTAACATCAATATCTGGATTTCTTCCCATAGAAAAAACTAAAAATCCGATAATCAAAATACCTACTGCAAAAGGCGGAATTGCCTCTGTAATCAACAATCCAATTGCCACGAAAAGTAAAAACATGGTGTAATCTTGCGTAGATGTAAAACCTTCATCTCTTAAAACATACACCAGAAAAAAGGAAATTAATAAAGTCGTTAAAAAGAAAATAATTTTCGTTTGTCTTTCAATTTTTTTTGTGAATTTTGAAAGTGAAAAGGTTCTAGAATCTGACATGATTAATAATTATTTTGAATATTATTTTTTTGACTTTCTAAAGTCGAAATTATGAAAAACCATTAACATAGCAGTATTTGCCATGATTTTATTTCCGCTAACTGGCGGATTTTTAATCATGTTGATATAGCCTACTTGTATTTTTAAATCTTTAATTTGATACCCAATACCTACTGTAAATCGATTTTGATTCAATCGAAAACCATTCGAGATGATTTCTCCAGCATCAAACAAAATTTCATTAAATGTATATGCATACCAAGAAGAATTTTTTTCTGTGTTTTTTGAAATTGGATAGGAAGCCATCAAAAAATATCGAAAACGCCAATTAAATTCGTAATCGTCTAATAAAACATCGTTTTCAACGCGTTGTTTAAAACGAGCATCATAACGTAAACGATTGGTAATTTGGAATTTATTCAAAGAAAAACTTGCTGTTGTTTGTCCCCAAGGACGAAATTCATTTTTGGTAGGAGTAAGGTCGTTTCTACTATACAACCACAAACGAGCGAAACCTAAAGTAGTAGTTCCAGTAACTTTTTCATTGTACTTAAAGTGATAAGTAGCTCCCGTTCTGAGAATTAGAAAACTTTCAGGAACAAAATGCGCATCATTCCAAATAGAAAATCGATCACTAATTCTTGCATTTGTGAGATAGCCAACCCAAACTTGATTTTCATAAATAAAATCCTCTTGAGAAAATGATTTTAAACTATAAAATCCGATGGATAAAATGAGTAGTATTTTTGTAATTCGATTCATTTTTTATGATTTGATTACGGTTACAAAAATAATGAGCATTGTTACAATGAAATACTGACAAATGTCATAAAAACCTTTTAAAATATTGAAAAATACGCAAACGTTGTCATTAATAAAAAAAATATTCAAAGAAAAAATATGATTTTTTTATTCAGGAATGTCTCTTAAAAGTTCTTCGAGTTCTTTATTTGTCAATGAGTTTTTGTCTGTCTTATAATAAATTGAAAGCAAATAAACAATGCTTTCAGAAACTACAATATTTGTAATAATTCTGCACCACCAGATTTTCCTTTCTTTTTTGATTTAATTTGAAGTCGAATTTTAAAACAATTTTTTCCAATTGATGTACCCTGCTGAGGATTTAATTCAAGACTTTGAATAAATTCTTGGAAATCATTTTTTAAGGAAGGGTATTTTTTTAATAATTTTTTTAAGGCTGATTTGAATTTTGGAACAGCTATAATGCTATAAATCATCTATTAATTCTTTAGCAGAAATTCCTTTCATTTTTCCTTGACGTATTAATTTTAGTTCACCAACAGCTTCTCTCAAATCGCTTATCAAGGCTGCTTTTTCTTCAGTTATTGGTGTCATTTTTATGAATTGTAAACTATTAAGTAATTCTAAAACAAATGGAACTTTACTTTCCTTGATATCTATTAAAACTTTCATAAGTATTGGTGGAATTGTTAATAAACTGATTTATAATATAAAATCTGAAATAAATTTTGAAACAAATATAGTCAAACTACTTTATAAATTTAAGATTTTCATTCTTACCTATGAATTGATATTTCCAAAATATTTTTTACGCAACCAAAATGAAACACGTACTAATAAAATCAATGCAGGAACTTCAACCAAAGGACCTATAACTCCTGCAAAAGCTTGTCCTGAATTGAGTCCGAAAACTGCAATAGCCACTGCCATTGCCAATTCAAAATTGTTTCCAGCTGCTGTGAAAGCAACTGCAGCAGTTTTATCGTACGAACTTCCCATGGCTTTTGTGACAAAAAATCCGATAAAAAACATCAATCCAAAATAAATCAACAACGGAATTGCAATAATCACAACATCTAAAGGAATTTTAACAATTAATTCTCCTTTCAAGGAAAACATCACTACAATTGTGAACAACAACGCAATCAAAGTTATGGGTGAAATTGTTGGAATAAACTTTTTTGAATACCATTCTTCTCCTTTGGCTTTTACCAAAAAAAAGCGACTCAAAATTCCCATTAAAAAAGGAATTCCTAAATATATTGCCACACTTTCTGCAATTGTTGCGATTGAAATATCTACAATTGCGCCTTCAAAACCAAAATAAGGAGGTAAAATTGTGATGAAAATCCAAGCATAAAAACTGTATGCAAACACCTGAAAAATGCTATTCAAAGCGACTAAACCTGCTCCATATTCGCTGCTTCCTTCTGCTAAATCATTCCAAACCAACACCATTGCAATGCATCTTGCCAAACCAATTAAAATCAAACCAACCATATATTCTGGATAGTCTCGCAAAAAAGTGATTGCTAAGAAAAACATCAAAACTGGACCAACAATCCAATTGAGAATCAGTGAAATAGACAGTATTTTTGTGTTTTTGAAAACTTTGGGTAACAAGGCATAATTTACTTTTGCCAATGGTGGATACATCATTAAAATCAAACCAATTGCAATTGGAATATTCGTAGTTCCACTGCTAAATGAATTGATGAAATCAGGAAAAGTTGGGATAAAATACCCCAAACTCACGCCAATTAACATGGCAACAAAAATCCATAAAGTAAGATTTCTGTCAAGGAAAGATAGTTTTTTCATGTTGGTTGTTAGTTGTTGGTTGTTTGAATTTGGTAATTCCTAATTAATTATTTCACATTCGAAAAAACAAACAACATTTCTGTAGCAATTTGCACACTTCTTTCATGGTATTTTTCAGCTTGTTGAGGAGTGTTGTCAAATGCTTTTGGATCTAAAAAAGTAATCGGAATTCGTTTTTCTGCACCAACTACGAATGGACAAGCTTCGTTAGCTGAATCACACGTCATGATTGCAGCAAACTGACTTTTTGGATTGAAATCGTCGTCTAATTTTTTTGAAAACCCAATAATTGGATGTTCATTTTCAGCATATTTTATGGCATACACAGGGTTTTTTCCTTCAGAAAGTGTTTGAATCTGAAATCCCGAATTTTCCAAGGTTTTTACTGCCATTGGAAACATGGCTGTTGCTTCTGTTCCTCCTGAATAACAAATAACGTTTTTAATTCCAAGAGAATACGCAATGGTTTGCGCCCAAACTTGTGACAAATGACTTCTTCGAGAATTGTGTGTGCAAATAAAATTGATAGCCACAGTTTCTTGATGTGAAACTTTTGATTGCACAAAATCAATCAATGTTTGAAGCGTTTTTTTACGTTCTTCAGAAATGGTTGAAATATCCAACGAATTTATAAATGCTGCTATTTCAGGAAATAAAGTTGATTTTTTCATATGATATTTTATTTTTTTGATTGTTTAACAACAGCCGCTTTTTGGAGTGCAGCAAGATTGAGCGCTCATTTCTGATATACGAACTTTTGGTTTTTCGTAAGGAATTCCGCAAGCATCTTTGGCCAAGCAATCTGTTTGCTTGGTGGTTAATAAAAATTGATTTCCGTCAAAATCCAACCCAAATTTTTGAATGGTTGTTCCTTGATATTCGACTTCAATTTCGTTGTCATCAATTGCCAAGGTTTTTTCTGAAAGCTCAATAATTTTCAATAATTTTTCTGGATGCAATCTGTGATCATAGTCGTTTGCATTCCATAATTGAAAGTTTACAACAGTTTCTTTTCTGACAGTTCCACCACAATCAATAAAACGTTTGGTGATTTCGCCCACTTCAGTGACGTGAAAATGACTAGGAACCAAAGAATTGTTTGGCAACTGAAAACTGATGGTTTTAACCTCTTTTAAAATAGCTTTTACTTGTGAGATTTTCATATTTATTTGTTTATTGCGATAATGCGATTAATAATAGTAAATTTTTTTAACAACAATCTTGTTTTGAAATATCTTGATTTAAAAAATCAAGCATAATTGATTTCATTTTTATCCAATTTTCTTTGTGAATACAATAGCAAACACTCGTTCCTTCAATAGTTCCTTGAATCAAACCGAGGTTTTTTAGTTCTTTCAAATGCTGAGAAATGGTGGGTTGTGCCAAGCCAATTTCGTTGACCAAATCTCCACAAACGCAAGCGTCAATGGCAAACAAACGTTGCAAAATAGCCACTCTTGCAGGATG
>Ga0100385_1002907_pt1 | contig 15699 bp, 20 predicted proteins | sample CryGeymeta201509_FD_81543 | JGI IMG/M metagenome (GOLD analysis project Ga0100385, IMG submission 81543) | Groundwater microbial communities from Crystal Geyser aquifers in Utah, USA - Crystal Geyser metaG 2015-09 | ecosystem: Environmental > Aquatic > Deep subsurface > Groundwater | place: USA... | reverse complement strand
GAGAGAGATCGTGATAGATGGTGTAGTTTATGTGCCCAAAGTTGAGACCGAGAAGGACTACGTGATGGTGCGAACCCAGAATGCTGGTGTGTTCGCGGGTAGGTTAGTATTGAAAGAGGGCAGCGAGGTCGAACTGTCCGACGCGCGACGGATCTGGAAATGGGTCGGAGCCGCCAGTCTCTCAGAGTTGGCGGTGCGTGGCACTTCGAATCCCGAGGGGTGCATGTTCCCTGTGGAGGTGCCCAAGATTACCCTTCTGCAGGTGATCGAGATCATTCCGATGACGTCGGCTGCGCGGAAGTCGATTAAGGAGGTTCCGGTGTGGACACGACACACGATAGACGACGGCTCCGGCGACGGCTAAGGAGGTCTGTGGCGAGTGAACGCCATCTGTACGAAGTGCCATCGTCCGCACAGCGAAGGTACTTGCCGGCACGAAGACAGAAGGAGAAAGACTATGAAGGCAGACCGTGACCTAACCAAGCTCGACCAGACCTTCAGGCGCAAGCTGGAGGCAGTTATCAGGGACCTCGCGGGGCATGGCATCAAGGCCTTTGTGACTGATGGATTCCGGTCAGTGGAGCGGCAACAGTGGCTGTGGGCCCAGGGGCGAACACGCAAGGGGCCCGTAGTTACGAAGTGTGATGGCGTCCGGCGCAAGAGCGCACACCAAAGTGGCTATGCGGCGGACATTGCCTTCCGGGGCGCCAAGCTGTACCCGCCAGGTGATTCTCCCGTGTGGGAGCTACTCGGCTCGTCCGCGAAGGCACACGAACTCTCTTGGGGAGGGACGTGGAAGTTTAAGGACCGCCCACACATAGAGTTGCCTTCACGAGTTCGCGGCGGTAACGCAGCCAGGTGACCTCACATGAACGAAACACAGTCCGAAGTCGAGAAGGCGACGACGCTAAACCTGTTGGCCCAGTTGCTGCCCAGCCAGCGACAGTTAGACGCTGGCACACTGGCGGCATTCGTCCGGCTATTGGCTCCGTACACGGCAGCGCAGGTTGAAGCGGCAGCGCAGAAGATCGTGCGAACCCAGAAATGGTTTCCGACGGTTGCAGACTTCGTGGAGGCAATCGAAGGTTCCCGGGAGGAGCGTGCCGCCGAGGCATACGCTCTCTATCTGCACGGGCGCCGCGTTGCCGGATACATGGACGACGCCCGCTTTGATGACCCAGCCATTCACTACGCCACGCATTTGATGGGCGGTTGGACTGCTTGCCGGCAGGAACGCGACGAGCCCTTCAGACGCAAGGAGTGGATGGAGCACTACCTGGCGTACCGGGGACAGCCAGTTCCGCGCGTCATGCGCGGGCTTGGTGACCGGCGCACGCTGTACGAGTTCCACTCTCCGACCCCCGCCCTACCAGGTGCTGAACGCAGGATGCTGGAGGCGACATGAGGCAATACAGACGCCCTGACAACCCGATTTCCTGGCCGGCAAGCGGGCACGAAAGCACGCCGATTCCGTACCCGGACGGATCCCGGCCTCCTGACGATGCGGACGCCACGGAGCGCAAGATATGGGCCTGCAAGCGGCTGGGAGCGTTCCTCGCGCGGACAGGTCCTGACAAGTTTTCCTGCGAGCTCCTCAACGGAGCCGTGTTCGGCCAGGCCATGGCTGAGGATCCGATTGCGAAATTGGCCATACAGGAGGCCTACCGGGAAGCGAAAGGAGCAGTTCGTGAAGAGCGGAGAACCGAGAGCGATGTTGTTGAGAGCAACGGACAAGGAGCCGTGCCCGAGAAAGCCGGTCAAATCCCAGGCGGTACTGGCGATATGCCGGCGGTTGAGAGCAGCGCGAGCAACGATGACAGACCCGGAGTTGAGGTTGCTCCTGGCGGAGGCGGAGCGGAACCTCCGGAATCTGCTCGACGAGCTTCGCCGCCTCGAGTAGATCTCGGAGACCTTGAGTGGCCGGAGTGAACAGACATGGCCCTTGACCTCCTCGGACTGAACCCAAAGCCAAAGGCGCCGCCTAAGCGGCGTCTCACCGTTCCCACGGACTTCCTCAAGTACGCGCCGAAGTACGGCTGGGTGCAGGACAAGGAAACGTCGCTCTGGGGGCGATTCCACCCCAATAAACACCAGTTGAAGCTCTATCACGAGATCCGGCGGCAGCAAGAACTCGAATTGCCAGTGCTCATCATCATCCTGAAGGCGCGTCGGCTGGGAATCACTACCTTGGTCCAGCAGTACTTCCTGCACCAGGGGCAGGTCCGACCCGGTATTGGGACGTTGCTGGTGGTTCAGGACCAGAAGACGCAGGGCGCCGTCCACGACGACATGCTTCGGCGGACATTTCGACATCTTCCCGAGGCCCTTCAGGCGGACACGAGGGAATCCAACCGAGGCAGGTTAGTCCTTCCCAACGAATCCACGTTCGTCGTGCAGGTTGCGACCGGAGCGGACCTTACCAAGTCCAACACGCGCCGCGAACGGGCGCCCAGCCAACGCGGAGGGCGCGGGCCGGGGTATCAGCAGATGCATGGTTCAGAAGTCGCCTTCTGGGTGGATGCAGAAGCAACGATGCTGGCCGTTTCACAGACCGTGCAGCCCGTTCCTGGCACCATCATGATTCTGGAAAGCACCGCGAATGGACGCGCCGGGTACTTCTTCGACATGTGGCAGGCGGCTGTTGCTGGGGAGAATGCTTACGTGCCGATGTTCTTCACGTGGTGCGAAGACGATGGATGCCGGATGACCCCACCGGTGGACTTCCAGCGCAGCGCAGAAGATGACGATCTTGCCGGCAGGTACTCCCTGGACGACGAGCAGCTCTACTGGCGGCGCTGGATGACCGCCAACAAGTGCAACCGCGACAGCGAGAAGTTCCGGCAGGAGTACCCGTTGACGGCTGACGAGGCGTTCCTGACGACGGGCAACTGCTGGTTCGACACGAACAACCTGCAGGCGTACCTTGACCGCTCGCCGGATCCGCTGTTTGTGGGCGATCTATCCCTGGAGCACAACAAAGTCAGGCTCAGCGAACACTCCTACGGTCCCTTGAGAATCTACAAGCACCCGGTTCCTGGCAAGCAGTACGCCATTGGCGCTGACGTGGGAGAGGGGACAACCACGGGCGCCTTCTCCTGCGCGCAGGTTGTCGACCGGGACACGCTGGAGCAATGTGCAGTCTGGCACGGCAGGCTCCACCCCGACCTGTTCGGGCATATGCTCTGCCTGTTGGGGTTGCACTATAACATGGCGCTTCTTGCCCCGGAACGCAACGGTCCCGGCATCGCTACACTGCCGAAGATCATTGCGGACGGGTACCCTTACAACAGGCTCTACAAGTACAAGCGCCTCGACCGAGAGACCGGCGAGGATAACCTGGTTCCCGGTTGGCAGACCACTCCGCACGGAACCCGCCGCATTCTGTGCTCGAACGGCCGGGCCGCTATCCGGGACATGCAGGTTGCTCTGTACGACCGCACGACGCTCTCCGAGATGCAGAAGTTTGTTGATCCCGGAGATGGGAACCCCCGCGGCGCGCCCGGGGCCTTCGACGACAGCGTGATGGCGTACATGATCGCGATTACCGTTGCCAAGGAGCGGTTGCTCGACTATGACGAGTGAAAGGAGCACGTGGTGGTACTTGGTGGAAGCAACGTAGACAGGTATCGGGACAGATTGAAGGAGAACACGACATGAACGAACATCCGGACCTCGCCAAGATACGACTGATGCTGGAAGTCGAGAAGAAATTCGACTTCGGCGACATACAACGGAAACTCATGGGGCAGAAGATGGCGATTTTGGACGGCCTCGTCGCAGCGTATGGAGTGGGAACTCCGGCAACCCTTCGCTTGGGGGAGAAATTGATAGGAGTGGAATACGGACAATGAAGGAAGACATGCTGTTCGTTGTAGTCGAGGGGGAATACTCGGATTACCGGATCGTTGGCATCTACAACGACAAGGAATTGGCGAAGAGGCTAACGACGTTCCTCAAAGACACAGAAATCGAAGAGTATCCATTGAACCCTCACGAGAAAGAACTCAAGTCCGGGTTGTGGTGGTATCGTGTCACCCTGGAGCAAGACGGTTCCGTCCGGTATGTCGACTCAAATCCGCTAGAGGCCGATCACAAAGAGTTGTGGCATTGGGAAGCCGACTCGTTAAACGCCGTGATTGGAACCTGCGGTGTTCTGGCCAAGAATCGGGAGGACGCCATCAAGATCGCCGACGAGAGGCGCCGCCAGAGCCTTGTCAAGTTAGGAGTTCCCGAATTAGCAATCAAGGAGAACACGACATGAACCTGAGTATGAGCGGACGTCCACCTGTTTCAACCCAACAACAACTCAAACGCAATAGGCAAACAAAGAAGCGTGCCGAGGCATTGGCAAAACGATTCGGCACACAGATTCTGAAAGACGACTGGGCGCACCTGTGGTGTGTTGACATCCTGTGGGAGATGGCCAATAGGTTGGATGAGCTTGCCTCATTAGTGCAGAAGGAGCCTTTGAATGAGAGCGCCAGCCGAGATGCAGGTCATCCAGATCGAAGTCACCAATGCAAAGGACGGGTGAGCGAACGTGTCTGAGGAAGTCTGCTGTTGGACAAACAAGCGAGTGCTCGTGACCGGCGGGGCAGGTTTTATCGGCTCCGCGATTGTGCGGCGACTGGAGCGTGAAAGGGCAATCGTGACCGTGTTAGACGATGGGAGTACAAAGACTTCTTCGTCCATTCTATATCGCCCTGCTGGTGCTGTCACAGGGTCAATCACCGATCACAAGATGGTGGAGAGGCTGATTTGCGGAGACTCTCGATTCCATGCTCAAGAGTACGTGATTCATTGCGCGGCCCGAAACATCATTCAATCCAACGCCAACCCGCGACGGGACCTCAACGTGAACGCCGGGGGCACCTTGAATGTGCTCCTCGCCGCGAAGAGGTCGGATATCAAGCGTCTCGTCTACACGTCTTCCGCGTCCGTCTACGGCAACCAATCTCGCCTGCCAATTCCCGAAGACGCGCCCCTGGAATGCCTGAGCGCTTACGCCGTCAGCAAGGCGGCCGCTGAGCACTACTGCGAGTCGTTCCACAAGGTCCACCACGTGCCCGTCGCCGTCCTGCGGTACTCCAACGTCTACGGAGCCGGCCAGCGCCCGGAGAACCCCTACTGTGGCGTCATCGGCAAATTCATGGAGGCGTCTGCTTCCGGTCAACCGCTGAAAATCCATGGAGACGGCGAGCAGACGCGCGACTACACCTACATCGACGACGTGGTGGAGGCGACGTTGTTGGCCCTTGGTTCACCTGCTGCCGAGGGGCGCATTTACAACGTCGGGACCGGTATTGAGACCTCGGTCAACGAACTCGCGGCATTGATTGATCGGTTGCCGAACCGCAGAGGCTCGGCCACGGAACACGTGGACAACCGCGACATCGATAACATCCGCCGTCGGGCGGTGGACTGCTCCCGGATCCGTGACGAACTTGGATGGACGCCAGAGATGAAGTTGGAGAAGGGACTGCAAAATACTTCGCTCATTAATGCTGTCGAAGAACTCTCCGAACAGATCCTACAGGAGCAGCGTAGGCCGTGCCGAGGAAAGGACGGTGATCCTCAATGTGGACCGTAACCCATCCTGTTGACGAAGACTGCCGCTGGTTGATCTCGGTTGACGGGCAGGAGCCGTTCCGCGCCCTTCTGGTGGCCGCCGGCGTCGAGTACCCGACCATGATCGCCGGCAGGTTCCGGCAGGGATGCGGCGTCCTGGTGGCGGCAGAACTGGATGAGACGCTTCCTGGCAAGCTCGCCCGGTACCACGTCCTGGACTGGACCGGGGCGCCGGGAACGCTCACCCTTGGTCGCGAGGTCGCGCGCTGGGCGCGTCTTCTGAACACGGGAGAGTCGCCCTGGGATCAGGTCAGTGTGATCGCCCCGCGAGAGCCAAACCATGAACGCCGGGAACTTCTACAAGCTCACCCGAAGTTCATGTGTCGCGCCTGGCGGAAGGAATGGGAGAGTCACGACTTCTGCCTGGAGGTGGTGAAGGACCGCGCCAACCGGCCGGCGTGCGTCCTTGGCTCCCTGGCGTATGAGTCCGAACTGCCCGGCGCACGCGCGGCGCTGGGCCGCGCGCTGTGCGACCTGGACGAAGCCTACGTCTACTTCGAGAGCCTTGCGCGACCGAAGCCCGCCAAGACACGGCTGCGCGACGACCTGGGTATCGCAGGATACTGACAGAAGCCTGCTTGCGACTACTTGCGTCGCTTTCGCGCTTGTCAACTGACCCGGTTGCACGATTCTTGAAATTGTGCTACGATTGACGGCAAGGAGCACAACCTGTGGAAAAGCTAAAGACAGACCTACCCCTGACTGCTGGAATCGCTGGCCGCACCGCCGAGGCCACCGAACGGCTGGCGACCATCCTGTGCAGCGGCGAAGTGGACGTGAGCGGCGAGGTTGCCGTTCAACTCGCCGACCGAATGCTGGCACTCGCCACTACGACCGCAAACCCGGAGATCATCGTCGCCCGAGCCCTGAACGGAATGGAGTTCACGAGTGGCAAGGCTGACACTGACAAGTCGTCAACGTGAGGAAGTCCTGAAGCGCCTCTGCAAAGCCGTCCGGGAAGCAGAGGACCGCCGGGCCGTCAAGTTGCGGCATTTGCAAACCTGGCGGCACGCCTACGAGCAGGACATGCCGAAGGCGAAACCGGATCACCCCTTCAATGCCGCCTGCAAGGTCGTCATCCCCTTCATTCGGCCGGCGACGGATGCCATCGCCGATAGGTTGAGCCGGACGACATTTGGAGTTGACCCGTTCTTCGTGGTCACGGGTCAGAACGACAGGCGGGACGACCTCGCCGCTGCCATGATCCAGCACGGGTTGCAATGGTTCATGCAGCGGATGCGGCTGCCCGCCCGGATGGACCGGGGAAACGCGCTGGTGGCGAAGGACGGCGTGACCTGGGCGCACGTGCGCTACGTCCATCACCAGGGTTGGGTCAAGCAGACCGTGCAGCAGCAGACTCAGCAGATGCTCCTCGGTGCGGACGGAATGCCGATGCTGAACGCGCTGACTGGGGAGCCCTACTCAGAATCGATTGACGAAAAACGCAAGGAGTGGGTCAAGGTCACCACCTACAAGGGGCCCGAAGTCCGGGCGCTTGCTGCTGAAGACGCCGGCGTGTATCCCGCCTCTGCGACCTCTGCGGACGAGGTGGAGGGCTACTACCGCATGGTAACGCGCAGCCTCGCCGAGTGGCGTCGGTTGGAGAAGACAGGCTTGTACCAGCACATAGCCGATCTCGAGCGCAGTGTCGAGACTCGGCCCCAGCGCGACCAGATGCAACGCAAGGAAGGAATCGAACCTTCATTGCTGAACACTGACGACGCCGCCCCCAAGACCGCATACGAATGTATCTGGCGGTGGAAGTCCAAGAACGGGCCTGATGCGTGGTACGTGTTCACCCTCAGCATTGACCCCCCGGCGCTCCTGCGTGCAGAGGACTACTGGTATGACCACGGCCGCCCCAACCTGGTCCCCCTGCGGATTCTGCCACGACAGGACAGCATGTATGGGTACTCGATTCCCGAGCTGTGCCTGAACCTGCAGGAAGAGATGAATGCCCTTGTCAGGCAGCATACTGACGCCGGCACCACCTCCAACACCGTGACCACCATCGGGCCGCGGATGCACGGACTCGAAGAACAGATCATCGAGGTTGGGCGCCACAACTACGTGGACGACCCCACCAGCACGCAGATCGTCAGGTTCCCCGGCCCGGACGGGACCCTCGTGCAGGTGTTCGGGATGCTGGACAAGTTGGGGCAGCGGCTGACCGGCTCCACCGAAATATCTTACGGCAGTTTCCCTGGGGGGGAAGTGAAAGCTACCGAGGTGAATGCAGTCCAGGCCGAGGCGGATGTGAAGTTCACCCAGCACCTAGCGCGGTACCAGTTCGGGTCTGGGTCGTTGCTGTACGGTGAGGGTCTCAACGAGGTCGCTCTGCAAGTGGTGGCCCTGATGCACCAATACTGCGGCGACCAATTGGCGCGGGTCCTCGGCGCGAACCCCTTTGAGATCGTCCCGTTGGCTGACCTGCTCTCGGAGTTCGACGTGAGCGCGAAGGCCGTCACGCCGAAGACTGGCATGGACATGGAGAAGCAGACGCGGTTGGCGTTTGCCTCCGTCCTGACTGGAAATCCATTGTTCGCGCAGTTCCTGATGGCATCGCCGAAGCGGGCGCACGCACTGCTCGAATGGGTGGCTGAACCGCACGACATTCACGGTATCGACCGGTTCATTGGCAGCGCACAGGAAGCCGAGCAACAGGGGCAGGGTGGCGGTATGGGGATACCAGGTCAGGAAGGACAACCTGGGATGCCCGGGCAGCAGGAAATGCCCCCGGAACTCGCTGCCATGATGCAGGGGGTGCCCGGTGCTGGCTGAGAACCAGAAAGCAGAACTACTGAGCCTGCTGAACCATCCCGGGTATCGCTGGTTGGAGTCGCAGCTCGAAGCGCGGGTGGCAGACATTCACGAACGGATGGAGAAATGCACTCCGGAGGAATTGCCAATGTGGCAAGGTGCCGTTCAAGAAGTACGAACTACCGCCGCATTGGTGCCGTCGATGGTACAAAGGAGCAATTGAGATGGCAGAGTCCGAACAGGAAATCCAAGCGAGCGTCCGGAGTGTGCTCGGTGCCGCCGCCGAGCAGGCGGACGGTGCTGGTGAGACCGGAACAGATGATCCGTGGAAGAAGCGGGCGCAGGACGCTCAACGTGAAATGAGTCGGGCCCAAGAAGCGGAGAAGGCAGCGCGCCAACAAGCGGAGGCCCTGCAACAGGCGGCCAACGAACGGCTTGAGTCCATCGAACGCCAGATGCAGGCGCTCTTCCAGCGCCAAGAGCAGGCCGCGCCTTTCTCCGGGCCAGCGCCTGGCACAGATCTGTGGACAGAGGTGACTGACGAGTACGGAAACATGAATCCCACCGCGTTGGCGAAGGCAATCGCTTTCGACCGCGACCGCGACCGGCAGGAACTCCTTACCGCTGTGCAGGGGATGCTCAAGCCGGTTGTGGCGAGCATGGGCAGCAACGCCAAGGACCAGTATCTGAGCAACGTCCCCAACGGCCCACACAAACAAGACTTCGAGCGTCGCCTTCAGAACCAGATCGACATCATTGCCGCTCAGCAGGGGGTGGACCCGGCCGTCGTCAACAACCCGAAGTCGATTCGGTTCTTGGCGCGGAGCATCGCCGGGAAGATGCTGGAGGAAGGCAAGTTGGTGTTCGCCGTGAGTGGCGGCGCCAATGACTCGCCGACTCGTTCGTCTGGTCCGGAGCCTGACTTCGGCCCGGACTTCGGGGTACCGGGCACACCTGGGTCTGAGGAAGAGTGGGAGACCCGACTGGACCTCAGCAACATCAAGGAAATGCGCGAGTACACCTCCCTCGAACCTGCCCTTACGGAGCACGGGATCAAGCTCAACGACCTGTTGAAGGACATGGCGCGAGCCGAGAAGGCAAAGAAAGCAAGGAGCAAGTAGCATGGCAGAGAGAGCAGCAACAACGCGAGAGCGCTTGGAGCCTGCAGAACCAATGACCGTCCCGGAGGCCCTTCGCCGCCGCTTGGGAAAGGATGGACTGTCGGTGTCGTTTCAGCCGCGAAGCCCCTCCATGCGCGCGCAGACCGTCGCTGGCACCCGGATTGTGCCCGCCACGTTGACGGACTCCGAGAAGAAGGAGCTTGCCGACCAGGTGGAAGACGGCCGCCTCGTGTTTTCCGACCAGGTGCTCTGCACGGAGCGCATTGCGGAACGCGAAGCGCGGATCAAGCGAGAAGGAATGCGCGGTTCCGGCTACCTGACTCCTGACGAGTTCAACAACAAGCGTGAAGAGATCGTTGACCAGGCAAACTCGAAGATCGGGAGGCGCGGCGGAGTTGCCCGCAACCTGACGGACTCCGAGATCGAAGTAGCCGGCGCCACGCCCGGCAACGAAGTGAGTACACTGGAAGACATGCACCAGGAACGCGAAGCCCAACGGGCGCGCGGCTGAGCCTCCTGCGAATAGAAGCCCTCACGGCACACCGGTACCCGATATGCGTCCCTCGGCAAGTCCTGCCCCGCCGACACGACGCGAACACCTCGGCCCCGGCAAGCGACGTTGAGCACCTTCAGCGATTGGGCCGCTTGCCCTTCTACCACTCCAACCGAGGTGAATTCCCATGCCTGCCCTCCCACCGGGCGGCATTCTCCCCATCAAGGGGAATCCGCTCTGTACCCGGGTGTACATGACGCCCGGCGAAAGCTATACGGCGGGCCAGCTCCTGGTCCAAGTAGGGGATGGTCCGTCCGTGGCACTGATGACCCCGGCGACGCTTGCGGTCACCCCGACCGCTGTGTTCGTCAGTCCGGGTGTCGTTGAAGGTCACGCAAGCAAGAGCCTGGATGTCGCCGTCTACCGGACGGATAACCCCCAGATTATCTGGGCTGCGCAGATCGTTTCCACTGCCCTGACCGCCACCGACGTTCAGGCGCTTACCAACTCCGTCTGCGACCTGATCCCTGCCCCTACGGGTCAGGCGCTTCTGGACACTTCCGTGTCCACCAATGGCCACTGTCGCCTGATAGAGTTGAATGCCGACTACCTGGGCAACCAGGGGACGCCCGCCGTCTGGCAGACGGGCACTGCTCAGTGGATCGTGAACTTCAAGTTCACGCCCACCGTGACCAAGAACTGAAAGGAGTGAAATCGCAATGCCCATCCTCAGGACGACCGTTTCGCAGGTACTGCAGCGTGGACTTGACGAGATCACTCTCAACAAGTACCCGCTCATGAAGGCTGCCGTCGGCCGATTTCTCGTTCAGAAGTCCACCGATGACGGCGTGTTCAAGTCCCGACTACTCTGGGGTGCCGGATTGCCTCAGCCCATCGAAGAAAACGAAGAGATCACCTTCGGAACCATTCACCAGGAGCCGGAGTACGAGATCGCCGTGCAGACCGTTGGCGGTGGCCTCGAAGTCGGCATGACCATGCTTCAGGATGCCAAATACAGAATCATCCTGGACGCCGTGGACGAGCTGACGAATCTCATGGCCTACAAGCGCGCACAGGACGCGGCGGCGCCCTGGAACAACGGCTTCAACTCGGCCTATACCGGCCGCGACGGACAGCCGCTGTTCTCCGATTCGCACCCGATCTCGTTTGCCAGCGGAGGCGCCACCACGTTCAGCAATGTGGCCGCCACCCCCTCGGCAATCAGCTCCGCCAGTCTCATCGCCGCGTACATCAATCTGATGACGCAGGTAAACGGGCAGAACCTGATGATCGACGCGAACGCGGAGTTCTTCCTGAAGACCTCGGTGAACCAGAGGTTCGTCGCCAAGACGGTCCTCGGTTCTATCCAGTTGCCGGGTAGCGCCAACAACGACATCAACCCCATTGGCAACGAAGACATCGTGCTGGAGATCGACCGGTTCCAGACCAGCACGACTGCCTGGGTGTTAGGCATCCGTGGTAGGCACTCGGTGATCTGGCTCAACCGCATGGATCCGTGGCGGGTGAAGGGTGGCAACTTCGCCACCCAGAACTCGCAGTACGGGATCCTGTCGCGGCACAGCACCGGTCACACAGACTGGCGCGGCGTAACCGGCAATGCCGGCGCGTAAGGAGTAGTCGTTTGCCGGCGGTGCGTGGAGGCGCTCCTTCCTCCCCGTGTACACCGCACCGCCGGCCCTTTCCCGTACAAGGAGCAGGTGCGTTGCCATGTTGACAGCCTACTGGATGGTCAAAGACGATGCCGAAGGACTTCGGCATAGCATCGCCAGCGTGCGTGAGAATCTCGACGCTGACGAGTACGTCGTTCTGGACACGGGTTCGCAGGACGGCACGGTTGCGGTAGCGGAGGAAGCGCTTTCTGGAATGAACGGCAAGCCCGTATCCATCCGACAGCAGACTTTCCCGGACCCTATGCACTTCGGCGACGCCCGGAACGTTGCCCTTCAGGAATGCCATGGTGATTGGGTATTCCAGATCGACAGTGACGAGTTCATCACACAGTGCGACGCCAAGGCGCTGAAGAAGTTGCTGGCCGAGACGCCGCCCGAGGTCAAGCTCTACAAGGTCCCGACGCTGTTGTGTGGCATGGACCCGAATGTGCCGGCTGGCCACACCATGCTCCCGCGTCTCTTCCGGCAGGGCGTGCAGTACACCTTCGGGTACCACGAAGTCCCGGCGCTCGCCCTCGAAGAGGGTCGGGACTGTCACCTCTTGACTCTGCGGCATTCCAAGGAACATCGCGCCCCTGAACGGGAGGCAATCCGTGACCTGCAACGGACGGAGTGCTCCGAGAAGTGGTTCACAGACCTGGAGGGGAAAGAGCCAGATGAGAAGTGGCGCTCGCTCATGTACCTGGGAGTCAACCGCATGGGCCACGGTGAATTGGAGTCCGCTGTGGACCCCTTCCGCGAGGCGTTGGCGATGCTGCAAGGCTCCCCCAATCCATTCGCCTACCAGCTCGCGCACTACCTGGCCAACACGCTGAACGTGCTGGGGAAGCCCGAAGAGGCGATTCCCGTGGCGCAACAGTTCGTCGGGTGGGACCTGACCCGCTGTGAATTAGCGCTCGACCTGGGGGATGCACTCTGCGCGATGGCCTTGCGCAAGAACATGCCGAATCTGCTTGAGCTCGGGCGACATTGGTACGAATTGGCGGCGGCGCACCGGGGACCACCGATCTCGCCAATGTTCGTAGAGATCCCCTCGCACACCTATCTGCCCGCCCTCAAGCTCATGGACTGGTACACGCGGTTCGCGGTCCCCGAGGTGGCCCCGTCCATGCGGCGCAAGTGGTGGAAGGAAGCCGTCGCGCGCGGTTGTCCGCCGACTGCCTTCGGGAGTGGTCTCTTTGAGAGCGTGCTGTGGATCGGTCAGACCGATGACGACACGAAGACCTACCTACGGCGCAAGGGCGTCCGGGTAGACGAGGAGGATACCGGGGACGCCGACGTGCGGATCGTCTCCGGACTGGAGACGGCCAACACCGGAGAGCGAGTCATCCGACTATCCGGGATCTCCCTGCTCCCCCAGAACGCCACCAACTACGCGGACGCCGACCAGATCGTGGTCGAGAGCTTCGCCGAAGGGCAACAGTTGCGGGCGAACGTCCACGACACGGCCGGCAAACCAATTCACATCATCCCCCGCGATGCCAAGCGTGGCCAGCGGTTCTACCGGATCCTGAAGCGTCCGAAGGTGCACGTCTGGCACGAGGGCCAGGACTGGCAGATAGAAGCGCGCCTGCGCGAAGTGTTGCCGACGCTGGGTTGCTTGCACGTCCCTCGCGAACAGGCCGAACTTGTCATTGCCTGCCAGCCGAACTACCCGCGCGAGAAGGCGGTTCCTTGGCAGAAAGTCGTGTTCTGGAATACGGAGTACCTGGGAGGCGCAAACGACCGCCAGGAGGCGCGCAGGGCGCTGTGGGGAGAAGCAGCGGCAGCGGCTGACGTGCACATCCACGCAAGCGAGGAGGACGCGCCCTATCCGGGCGGGGCGTGCTATCCGTATCTTCCGGACGGTGTGGAACCGGACCTCGCGGTGCTGCACTATGGCACGATGAACGACCGCCGGCGCGGGATGCTGGAGGCGCTTCGAGCGCGGGACATCCCCATCACTGAAGTGCACGACCTCGACGCCGAGGCAATCGCTCGCTGGATCAACCGGTCGAAGGTCGTTCTGAACCTGCACTACTACGACGAGGGGCACGAGTTTCGGTTGTGGGAGTGCCTATCGTGCGCAACCTACTGCCTGAGCGAACCAGTTCCTGAGTGGTCTCCGATGTCGAAGCACGTCGACCAGATTCCTTGGGAGGCTGACAATTGGGCAGAACGGCTTCACGCCGCCCTCTCTGATGTCCAGTATCGCCAGAAGCGCGCCCTCGCCGGCGCAGAGTGGTGCTGGCAGAACTTCCGTCTCGACCAGAATCTGGAACTTGTCCTTGAAAGGGTAGGCCTCTGATGCTACCAAACCTGGGACACGAACAGACCTATCAACCCCGCGGCTACCAAGTGCAGAAGCACCGTTGCGGCCGCTGCGGCGCCGAGTTTTTGAAGGCGGACCTCGTGGAGCAGGACAACTTGCTGGTATGCCAACGGTGCATTGATCGGCACGTGTTGGCGCAGCATCCCCACGAGTTTGAGAAGCACACCTTTGATGACATGCCGGGAACCGTGTTCCCGTAGGAGGAGACCATGCTACTTCACACCCACGATGGGAACGCAGTCACTACATCACCCTGGACCGAGTAGAGTAGGCATGAAAGAACTGGTGGACCTCGCAACTGCATGGGGCCCAAACGGCATGGTTGCCGTCGTTTTCATCGTCTGGATGCTGATCCAGCGACAGGACGGCAAGGACCGAATCGTTCGGCAGGGCCAACAGGATGCGATTTACGAACGGCTCATCCTGTCCATGGCAAAGATGACGGCTACGTCTGACCGTTGCTTGCAGGTCCTGGACAATCATCAGCAGCAGCAGGAAGAAGGCTGGCGCGTTCTTCTGGAAGTGCTGGAGTTCATGCGCTCTCTGAACGGTGAGTTGCGCGCCGCTGTCAGAAAGTCAGGGACTGCACAATGACCGCCCTACTCCTAACACTCGCCCTGCTCACCCCCGCCCGCGCCGACGACCTGTCGCTCCGCGTTGGCGTCGGCTGGGTGACGGAGAGCGCCGCCGCCACTGGCGTGCTGTCCGCCCGGCGTAACCCCGTCGCGCTGTTGGACGCCGACTGGAGCCGGAAGCGACTGCAAATCGGGCTCGACCTGCGCGCTGCCTTCGGCTCCCGTGCTATCACCGGTGTGACCGGCACAGCCGTCGGCGAGCTGGAGCGGTTCCGAGGCGGCTTCAGCATCGGCTACCGGTTCGGAAACGACTGGACGTTGGAGTACACGCACTGGAGCGACCACGCGCAACCAGCCGCGTTGTTTCGACAGACGTTCTACGACCTTCAGCAGGCGAACTCCGTCGTACTCTGGAGGCGAATCCGCTGATGGCTAAGTCCCTATCCGACGTGTACGGAATCACTGGTAAGCAGGTAGAGTTCGTGTTCGCCGACAGCGTGACCGGGATTGCGCCGAACGAGCCGTTGGAGCAGGTCACCACAGGGGGCGAGCCCGTGACTGTCTATCGGGTGCGACTGTCGGCAGCGTTCTGCGCGCAGGATGCGGCCCGCAAGGAACTGCTCTCGGGATTGGTCCGCACGGCGTGGTCTGAGCCGTCAGAGAAGCAACGCAATGTCGCGCAGGTAGCTGTCGAGAGCGCCAGACTGCTCTGTAAGTTGGCTGCCGCGACGAAGAAGGAAGTCGCTGGATACGAAGGAGTGGCAGATGCCAGAACTGAAACTGACCCAACGCCAGTGCGAGGCGCTACAGACGGCAATCATCTCCTTCAACGCAGCCCAGGGGCGGCTGGAGCAATCGTTCGCCATGCTGGCCGAGGAAGTGCCCGCGAACGCGCGACTTGACCCGACCGCGCGAACGCTGACGTGGGAGGAGACTCCTGATGTACCTTGCAGCCACGATCTACAACCATGCGAAACTGACGAATCTTAGCTACGCCGCCGCCGGGCATACGGGATTCGAGCCGACCATCGCGGCTGGCACAGTAGCGGACTACTGGCGTGGCGACAAGACATGGCAGGCGCTGCCGGCTGTGACACCGGGCGGCAGTGACGGCCAGGTG